>Ga0213830_1000307_pt1 | contig 43316 bp, 36 predicted proteins | sample SWATP11_FD_161661 | JGI IMG/M metagenome (GOLD analysis project Ga0213830, IMG submission 161661) | Coastal seawater microbial communities from Marineland, Florida, United States - SWA TP1 #1 | ecosystem: Environmental > Aquatic > Marine > Coastal | place: USA: Florida | collected 2016-08-06 | reverse complement strand
TGAATTTATTGAAGAAAGAGAAATCCTTTAACAAAGGCGTGCGCGCTAAACAGCTAAAAGCAGCTAGAAACGAGAGTTATCTAGAAAAGGTATTGAATAGCAAGTGATTTTTCATGCTCTTGCCCTGAGCGCCCCCCCGTTGACGCAGTGTATATCTCCAACTCCATCAAGCTCCTTATTGATATAATCAAGTTCAAATATATAATAATCCTTAAAATTATTTGTATTCCGTACAATCGCTTCTTTGTAATCTTTAAGGTCTTGGCATCCATTTGTACTGAACGGAGCTGGATAATGATATTCAGCCAAATCCGATAGTTCTTTTATACCGTAAGCTAGAGTAGCCTGTCCGTATTCATTTAAAGTAAGGATTAATTGGTTAATCAAATTTTTAAGTTGAACGTCAGTTAACTTTAAGTTATCAGTAATTCCGTGGATATAAAAAACTCTTTCCAATAAAGCTGGCGAAAGTATTTCAGAGTTGGGTTTGTGAGCTTTTAAAGCTTCTCTTTCAAGTACATACGGTTTTTCTTCCTTTGGGTAATTAACCCCTAAAACTACCAACCCATTGCTTCCAGGTTCGACGAAAAGCATGTTCTTATTTTCATAAAATTTTTTAGCTAATTCCACGTCTTCTTTATTAATGGGAGCTAGCGAACACCCTGTCAAAAGTAAAAATAAAGCTACCAAAAAAACATATACAACTTTGGTCATGTTAGCTTCTTAACCTCTAAGATAATTTCGAAAACAAATTAATAAATTAAATGTATAGTTGAAACTTACTAGAGCTTCAAGAACAAATACGACAGACTATCTAACTTATAATTCATTCCAAAGACAATGGTAAGCATCTATCAATTATCTAAAGGAAGGAATAGTGCTATTTATGCTCGATAAAGCACAGAATTATTTTGCTTTGGCTATTCCACTTTTCATCAATTTCAATAGCACTTGTATATTCATACAACTTGTGTGCAAAGAAATAACCCGTTATTTGCTGCTCTCTATGCAGAAAAAATCACCATAACAAGTATCATCAAAGGCTCCTTCCGCTAAAAAATTTACTAATTGAGTTTGTTCTAATCTTAATTGATATAAAAATGAGGCAACTGGCTTAGCAATTATTTTTGATATTCAAGCCCCATTTCACCTAACGAAGATTTTGCTTTTAAAAAAATTGAGTTATTGCAAGAACCGTAAAGCATAGAAGGGAATGTAACTCAACCGAGGTAATGATTTGTTAATTTTAATCTCATTTTTTATAACTTGTTTTAGCAACATCTCTTTATTTTGCTTCGATGGAGGAACTTTCTTGATAAAACTGTTAGATTTTGTACTTAAAGCAGAAGATCATATGGATTAATTCGAATGACCACCTTGAGCGCAGGCTGTGTGAAAAGATACTTGCCCCCAAATACTAATCTAACAAGTTTATTCGCCAAGAGAAAGTTACCTAAATCATGAATAGATTAGCTGCAACCTCACTAGAATGGTTAAATTAAACAACAGGGTTAAAGCACTCAATAGAAATACTAAAGTCGCTATAATTCTGCTGTAACGATACTGAATGGTTTTGAATATGAAGAGACAAAAAGACTGGGTGAGAACTAGTTTGACAATAGAGACAGGTTTTATATTTACCCCACTTATTCAAAGCCTTTGAGAAAAAGCCTATTTTATTTTCACACACTGGGCATTTCATTGTTTAACTTCCTTTTAATTCTTTTTAAAACACTTTGAATTTAATTACTTAAACGCAAGTTAAAGAACCCTTTTTTAATACATATTCAAAAAAGTCGACGTTTTCATGCTCATTTTCTCGAGGTATAAAACCCAGTTTCAACAGTAAATTAGCAGAAGCAAGGTTACCTTTATCTACCCCACCAACAAGACTTTGCCACGACTCTATTTGCTCTGCGCGCTTTATAAAAGCGTGTAATAACTGACTGGCGAAGCCTTTACCCCAATATTCTTGCGCAAGTAAATAACCTATGTGTTTCTCAGCCTTTTCTGTATTGCTAACAAATACAAAACCTAAACATGCATCGCCTTTATCTTTAATTACAAACAACCGGCTCTCTGAGCGCATTTTACTTAACCAAGATTTAGCTTCTGCGCCATTGCTCACGCCATGAAAATAAGGTGGCAGGCTTGCCACAACGGCTTCTGTCAAAATACTTGGAATAGCTGCTATTAATACGTCATCGATTAACGCTTCAGCATTTAACTCAATTAGATTGAGTCGTTGCGTTGATAAGTAAAGTGCCACTTTTCTCTCTTGATTTACTAAGCTTATATTTAATCTGGAAAGCACGCATCGAGGGTAAATCGTTGAATACCTGTTTTTAGCTTCAGACTTTCTTGACACATTTTAGTTGCTACTTGCTCCCCATAAATGGGCTTATAACGCTTTAAGAAAGGCAAGCGACAAAGTGTAGGCAATACCCAACTGCCAAGCTTTTCTCCAAACCTAAACCCTTCGCGCTCTCCAAGCAACAGTGACGGTTGAAAAATACAGATACGGTTAAATTTAAGTTGTGTGATTTTGTTTTCTAACTCCCCTTTCATCTGCAAATATGCATTCTTGCTATGTGAATTAGCGCCGCTTGATGACACTAAAAAGTACTCAGACACACCGTTATTAGCAGCAAGCTCAGCTGCCTCAAGCTGGTAGTCAACATCAACCACACGCTGAGCAGCAACAGAACCCGCTTGCTTTTTTGTTGTGCCTAAGCAAGAGAATAAAATATCGCCATTAAATGCATCTCTGAATTGAGCTAAATTAGCAAAATCAACCACGATATTTTCGACTTTGACGCTGTTGAACTCAACTTTTCTTCTTGATATGACAATCACTTTCTCGATGGCAGGCTCTTGCACCAGCGCCTTCACAAGGCTTTTCCCAACCAGCCCTGTCGCACCAATAACTACTACTTTTTTCATTCTTACCTAATTCAAATGTCGCTGATTTTCACTTGAAATTATTTACACTGTTCCAAGAGATTCGCTTTTAGAAAGGAGTTTACTTGGCTCAAAGTTTTTTTGTCAAAACCATAATGGCTTCCTTCGAGTGCGATATGCTCATAGACATATTCGAACTCTTGCTTTTCTAGGTAATTCATCACTTCATTCGCCATATCGTAAGACGGCCAGATTTCATCTTGCTTAGCTGACACAAGCAAAACTGGCCCTTTGTTTTTATCTATCGGTATTCTCGCCTGTTCAATATCAAGCTCTGTTGCCTTAGCTAAGGCTTGCTCGAAAGCTGGCGTAAACTCGCCGGTGACATTCCCTTTTTGCATTTGCCAAGAAAATAATGGCGCGTTGATATAGGCTAATGGCTGATCTTTTAATGTCCAACTTGATTTGTCTGTTACTGTTTTCACTGCATTCCAGCTAACATGGCTTGGCATAACAGCGACCACATGATTAATAGAATCAAAGTGACTACCTAGCAACAGAGCCAATTCAGCACCTTTAGAAAAGCCGAAAACCGCCACGCAGTTGTTGTTAATTCTGTCGCTATTAGCCAATAAAGAGATACGCTTTTCTATTTTTTCTAATGACAACTCAGCTGCACTACTGGGTGTATTGTCTGTACCAAAATAGCCAAGTGATGCCACAGACATGCCTGTTTCATTTAATCTGTCGAAAATTGGCTGCCAATGTGGTTTTGCAAGTGTATTGCCTCCATCACTGCCTCCGAGCAAAATCACTAAAGGGTGTTTTTGGCCATCGTCGATAAACTGAGTTTTAACGTCTTGCGTGTTTTGGCTTGAGCAGGCCGCAAGCAGCCCTACCAAGAGACATGGCATTATTTTTTTCATGAGTTTTCCTATTGATTTTATGTGGTTAGATAAGCTACCGCATTAGCTTATCTTTGAGTAATCGCCCGCCATTTCGGCTGCTGATTACTTGCACTTCTGATTGATTAAATTTGATTAAATAGCCGCCTGTTACCCAGCGGTCCATTTGTTTGATTTCTTTGCTATTCGCAATGCCGTTTCGGTGAACTCGCAAAAATTGAGAAGGTAATAAAGTCATTAATTCATCAAGAGACTGGTCAAGCGGATATGAAGCTTCAGAGCCATACGCAATCGCTTGACCATGCTCTAGTTTGATTGCACAAATATCGGACACTTTCACCAAAGTCACTTTATCGCCAACTTTACTAACAAGAGTAAGCGCTTCAGGTTCTTGCAATTCTGATGTTTGTTTATTGAGCTTGTCGTTGACTCGAGATAAAGCCAACGATAAACGCTCGTCAGTATAGGGCTTTAATAAATAATCGGCGGCGCCAATTGTAAAAGCCTCCACGGCAAACTCACTATAGGCTGTGCTAAAAACACACTCACCGACAAATCCTCTGTTCTTTAGAGTCGTTACTAAGCTCATGCCGCTGGCGTCAGGCAGATTAATATCGACAAAAAGCACATCCACTTTTGACAATTCACTTGAAGCCAAACATGTCTGTACTGATTGGCATGTAAACAACAAAGTGTGGGTACATACACGGCTTAACTGTGCCTTGAGCTTTTCTAATGCTGGTAATTCGTCCTCAACAATGGCTATATTTAACATGTCCTGCTCCCTACATGTAATTTAAACTCAACACTTGCTCCACCCTCTGGGGTATTGCTGAGCTCAAGCCTTGAACCGGCTTCTAACTCTAACCTTGCTTGAGTGATCTCCAGCCCAAAATGCGCGACTTTGTTTTGTTCAACCCTTTTATCTCTTATGTCGGTGTTTTTGAGGTGGGCGTTAGCTAAATCAGATTCTGCAAAGCCCACTCCATTATCACGTACACTAAAAGTCATATATTGGTCGTCACGTCGTACTGTGATCCAAATATGTAATGGAATCGACTTACCATGTTTTATGGCATTTTCTATCAGTGGTTGAAGCAACATGGCAGGCACAGCTTCATCAAGCAGGTCTTCGTCAATGTCGAAAGTAATGCTGAGATTATCACCGAACCGGCTGCGTTCGATATCACACCACTTATTTAAAATGACCAGTTCGTCACTCAACTTAACCCAAGCCTCCTTTGGTATTGATGCGTTGGTCTGGTTTAAGCCAGATTGCGACAATGAATAACGCAAAACGGCTGCCAGATCATGCACTAAATCTTCACAGCGTGTTGGTTGAGTCCGTGCAAATGACGCTATGGTATTCAAACTATTAAATAGAAAATGAGGGTTTAATTGAGCATGCAGCAAGTTGATTTCTGCTTGCTTCCTTAATTGCTGCTCTAACTTAAGATGTTTTTGGGCCAAATAAAACTTAACAGCAACAAATATCATCGTGCTCCATGGCAAACTGATCAAAAATGCTTGTAGAGAACCTATGCCTTGCAGAGGTAAAAATAGCGCTCTAATTTCTCCCCAAACGATTGCACCCAAACTGATGTTCAAAAAAAGCGAAATCCATTGTAAAAACCAATGATTAATCCTGCATTTGATTACCAATAAATAGCTAATAATCATAGGTAACCAATACATAAACAAAACGGCGCTGACTGCAGATAACAAAATATTGAACGACGGTAACATGCCTCGTTGCAGCCAGTCAGTTATGCTGATCGTCAAACTAATAAGTGCGATTGCTGCTAGCGCCACAAATTGTTCATTGCGCTGTAACCTTATATTTTTCATAACTATTATAAGTAAATTAGTAATTCTCAGTAATTGACGCTCATTGTACCCATCAGGCAATGAGTTACAGCCATTATTTCAATAAACGGTCTATTTTTTGGTCCCAATGGTAAATAACAAGGCTTGAAGCAAAACTATGTTGAGTGATTTTTAATCTAAACCTAAAAGTGCTATAACGGGTATGACCCAAAACTAAAAGCAGATTTGCTACAGCATTAATTTTAAAAGGGTGAAACATGAAGGAATCGAGCGAAAAATTACTCGTTGGCGCACTTGAGTGCTGCGACTTGCCCGAGTTAGAGCTTTTCGATATTCAAATTAGAGTGGATACTGGCGCTGCCACATCCTCTCTACATGTCGATAATATTGAAGAGTTTGAAGAAGATGGCAAAGCCATGGTGCGTTTCGACATCCATCCAGATATTCATAATGTCGACCAAGTTGTCACTAAAACCTTGTCTTTAAAGGGCAGAAAAGTTGTTAAAAGTTCAACCGCGAATACCGAACACCGCATTGTGATTAAAACCAAGCTTACTCTTGGGGGTCGAACTTGGCCTATTAAACTCACATTAACCGACAGATCAACCATGCAAAACCTGATGTTATTGGGCCGTGAAGCCATGCAAAAGCATATTCTGGTTGATCCTAGCCAAGAATTTTTAGTGTCTAAAGACAGCAAATAACCTCATTCTGTAAATACAGGTTGCGCAGTAAGTATTTACACAAAAAATTTAGGAAGGAATTTATGAAATTAGCCATTTTATCTTGTGGGCCAAATTCTTACAGTACTCAGCGACTAAAAGAAGCGGCTTTGCAACGCGGCCATAATGTTAAAGTTTTGAACACCTTAAAGTTTGCCATAGATTTACAACAGGGTGAGCCTGCGCTTCACTTTAGACAAAAACTATTAAGCCAATATGATGCGGTGCTGCCACGTATTGGTGCATCTATTACTTATTATGGCACTGCGGTTGTTCGTCAATTCCAAGAAATGGATGTATTTTGCGCCAACTCCGCACATGGTATCACCAACTCTCGCGATAAATTACGCAGCCTACAATTGATGAGCCGTCATCACATAGGCATTCCTCGTACAGCTTTCGTTAGAGATAAAAAAGACGTACTTCCAGCTATTGAACGTGTGGGTGGTGCACCTGTTATCATCAAACTCATTGAAGGTACACAAGGTATCGGTGTGTTATTGGCAGAGTCGGTAAAGACCGCTGAATCAATCATTGAACTGTTACAGAGCCAAAAGCAAAACGTCCTTATTCAAAAGTTTGTTGCAGAGAGTAAAGGTAAAGACATTCGTGCCATTGTCGTCGGTGACCGTGTTGTCGCAGCCATGCGCCGAGTTGCTCAAGGCCAAGAGTTCAGAAGTAACGTGCACCGCGGCGGTCGTGCTGAGGCGGTTGAACTCAGTGAAGAATATAAAGAAACCGCGGTGAAGGCAGCACAAATCATGGGCTTGCAAGTGGCTGGTGTGGATATGCTCGAAAGTGCCACTGGTCCGCAAGTCATGGAAGTTAACTCATCACCAGGCCTTGAAGGCATCGAAACTTGTACTGGCCTTGATGTAGCCGGCGCAATCATTGAATATATCGCAGCGCAAGTCGATTTTCCTGAGATTGATGTTCGTCAGCGTTTAACTGTAAGTAAAGGTTATGGCGTGGGTGAAATTTATATTCCTGATGGCTCAAATTTTGTTGGCAAAACTATTTTAGAAACAAATTTGCACGACAAAGACATTAACGTTTTAACCTTATACCGAGGTGCTAAAGTTATTCCAAACCCTCGTAAAGACCGCGTGCTCGAAGCCGATGATAAACTACTTTGTTTTGGCCGAATGGATGCAATGCGTGAAATGATCCCTGCTAAAACAAGACGTAGACGTCGTCCAACTATTCATGACCTACCTGAGCAGTTGCCGGATTCGCCAGACGCACCAGAGGTTTAAAGCACACTCTCTTAAGAAAAAGCCACTTTTATTTCAAAGTGGCTTTTTTAATATAATGCTCAATATGCAGCGATTAGACTCAGAAAATAACCTAAGATCTAACCGACATTGCCCACTTCATCATGGTTTTAAAATCAGGCTCTTTTCCATACATGGTCATCCCCATTTTAAACATGCGTGCGGCCATATTGCGGATCAATACGCAACCAATGACTGAGCTCACAAAGGCAATGACTACCTGCCAAAATGGCACTTCTATCAATGCCATTTTCATCGGCATAAAGACAAACGCAGTCAGTGGAAAGTAACTCAATACGGTCACAGCCAAACTGCTTGGGCTGTCCATCATCATAAAGCCCACGATGATAGGAATGAGTGGGATCATCATAAACGCCGTTTTACCACTGTGGTTTGGATCGTCGATGGCCGCAGCAATGGCAGCAATAAACGCCGTACACATGTAGATCCCGACTAATACAAATAAAATAAACCAAGGCAACACACTAAAATCAAAGATACTCAGATCTAAAGATTGACCTTTAAGGATCACTTGTACAAACGCAAAACCTAGTAAAGCTGTAAAAATGGTTGTCGTCATCGCTTTAATAGCATGTAACATTTGCCCTATGATTTTACCTTCAATCCAAGTTTTGGCATCCATACACGAATAAAGTTGTTCCGTGACACGTTGCTGCTTTTCTCCAGTGATAGCAACAAACACTTGACCAAAAGTCATAAACACACCGACAGCCATCAAGATAAGTAAGCCATTTGCAGTGAAAGACGACTGTTGCATCGCGTCTTTTACCGCTTCATCTAAGTAATTCGTTTCAAACTGAAGCGGCTGCTCTAATAAGGCTAACTGCTCAGCACCTAAATTTAGTGACGCAGCTGCATTCGAACGAGCATAATCATTTAACTGAGCCTGTAAGTCTGTTTGCCAAGACATAATACCTTGCGAATACAAGGTTACCTGCTGCGGCAGAGTTTCAGATTTAAAGACCAGCGCACCATCAATCTCACCAGATTTTACGGCTTCAACTAAGGCTTCTTTCGACTTTGCTTCGCTGCGCAATACAAAATCATCGCTAAGTTGCAGCTCCACTAATTCAATGTTTGAAACGATTTTTTGAGGCTCTGGTTGATACAACACTTGGTTATGCCATAAATACATACCCAGCGCTAAAAGTAGCATGATAGATTTAGCGATGAGCTCCTGCTTCCACTTAAAGAATTGCATGAACTCCCATTTCGCCACTGTGATGGTTTGATTTAAGCGACTCATGCAGCTTCTCCTTTTTGTACAGCTTGATCGGCTTCTATGGCATGTAAATAAAGCTGATGTAAGTCCATTCTTTGGCTATCGATAAACGCGATATCGCCTAATTCTGGTAAGTGCGCTAATAGCTGGTTTAGTTGATCGGCACGCTCGGCACGAATTGCCAAGGTCGTGTCATTCAGTTGCTCAACTTCAAACTGCGCTAGCTTTGTGCTCGCCTCTAGCACATTCACCGCATGGGTAAAGGTCACTTTTAACGCGCTGCCCACGCCGACTTGCGATTGAATGTCAGCCAATGTGCCATATAACACGCTTTGTCCGTGATTCATTAGCAACATTCTGTCAGCCAGTTTTTCGACCATAGACATTTGGTGCGCACTTAGAATAACCGTCATATTCTGCGCTTTTAACTCTTTTAAGAATGCTACGACTTTTTCTTGGTTAACTGGATCGAGTCCTGAGAATGGCTCATCGAGTAACACCAGTTGTGGTTGGTGGAGCACAGCACTGATCAACTGCACTTTTTGTTGATTACCTTTTGATAGGCTTTTTAGTTGATCGTTTTTTCGCTCGAGTAAATCAAATCGTTCTAGCCAATAATCTATGCGCTCTTTCGCCACTTTTTTGTCAACGCCACGAAGCGTTGCAAAATACATCAGGTTTTGTGCTAAAGACTTTTCTAAATAAAGCCCACGATCTTCAGGCAAATAGCCTAATTCTGAGGCAGGAATTGACGTGTATTGCTCACCATTGACTGTAATTGTGATTTGACCTTCGTCAGCTTGCGTAAAACCAACCAGCATACGTACTAGAGAAGATTTACCAGCACCATTTGGCCCAAGCAGCGCAAATACCTCACCTTGATGTACTTCAAAGCTTAAGCGATTAACTGCTGTTACTTCTTTATAATGCTTGCTGATGTTGTCCACTTTGATATACATAACGTTCCCTATGAATAAACATTTGTAGTGATTATAACCACATAGCTAGATTTATAGACATATAGAAACGTTACAGATTATGAACGAATGTAAAACGAGAGAATGAAAAGTGAGCATCTATTAAAATCAATAAGATGCTCTATAAAGTTTAAGCAATTTGCTCAACTTGTGCTTTATGGCGAGCCAAATGACCACCTATAAATTGACTCATAACTAATGAACAAGCCGCCAAACTCGCCCCGAAATAAAACACCAATGAACTATCGTATAACCATACAACCCCAAAGCTTGCAGGAATGATAACCGCGGCAATATGATTAATGGTAAAGCTCACACCGGCCGTAGCTGCAATATCTTCAGGTCGAGCTATTTTTTGAAAGTAGGTTTTAAGGGCTATAGCCATGGCAAAAAACAAATGGTCAACCACATACAGTACCGCAGCAAACTCCGCCGACTCCACCAGCGCATAACCGACAAATACCAACACTAGACCCGCGTATTCAATGGTTAATGCTTTTTGCTCGCCAATTCGACCTATCATCTTGCCGATTAAAGGCGCGGCAAAAATATTGATGACATGATTGAACATATACAGCATGGTTATTTGCGCTACATCGAAACCAAATTTTTCCACCATCAAGAAGCCCGCAAAGACCATAAAGATCTGGCGACGTGCGCCTGAAAAGAACAGCAAAATATAATACAAACTGTACTCTTTTCTCACGATCAACTTTTTATGCTGCACGTTTTTCTCAGGAAAATGCGGAAAAGCACCCATCATGATCAAAGTTAATAACAGGCCTATACCACCAAAGAATAAATAAAGTCCCTGATAGGCGGTGCTAAAGAAGGTCACACCGAGCCAAATTAGGGCAAAGGTTGCCAATGACGCCATAGATTTTATCGACATCAACTGGCCAAGCTTTTGTGGCGCTTCGTCTTTACTAAACCACTGTAAACTCAAAGATTGATTTAAGGTTTCGAAGTAATGAAAGCCAATCGACATTAATACGGTTGTGGCATATAGCCCATACACACTCGGGAATAACCCAGTTAACGCCACACCAACCGACAATAAACATAAACTAATGAGTGCAAAAGTCTGCTCTTTTAATACCAATAAAATAAACACAGCAGTAAAAGCCAACAAACCCGGAACTTCTCGAAGAGACTGCAGCATGCCCATATTGGCACCATTGAATTGTGCCGCTTCTACCGCAAAATTATTTAATAACGCATTCCATGCCGAAAATGTCACTGCCATAACAATGGTTGCTAGGGTTAAAAACCCAAACGGCGACCGCCACTTTTTATTCTGTTCCATACTCACCCATTCCTCTATAAGCACTTTGATTAAAACGCAAGCACATTGTATGCTGTGCCTAGCGTGACCAAAATACAAAGTTATGACAGATAATTTATCAAATCAGACAAATTCTAGTTGGGTGAGTGTTAAAACACGGTTTAACCTAAAGGCCCTTGGCAAGCCTATCTACCCAAGAGCCACTGAAATGCCGCCTTGGCAGCATGTGCAAACTCATTCACACACTTGGGGGCAACTCGCTTATACCAGCGACGGGGTGTTAGGTGTTCACACGCCTGCGGGTAAGTTTGTTATCCCCCCAGATCAAGCTTTGTGGATCCCCCCCAACCTTCCTCATGAGACCTTTTGCCGTTATGGTGGGCATTTTAGAAGTGTTTATATTGATGAAAAATATGTCAAAGTATTAGGCAATGAAGCCAAACTTCTCCATGTGAATGAATTACTTAAAGCGATGATCTTAGAGGTATGTAACTGGCCTCCCAACTACCAACCTGACGATAAAAAACTGCGATTTACCCAAGTATTCATTGACCAATTAGAATGTGCGCAAACCAGTAGCTTCTTTATGCCCACCGCGCAAGACGACCGCTTATTGCCGATTATTTCTGAACTGCACGCAAACCCTGGTTGCAATAAAACCCTTGAACAATGGGGCGAACTAGTTGGTGCGTCGACTCGTACGCTTAATAGGTTATTCCACAAAAGCTTTGCTATGAACTTTAGCCAATGGAAACAAAAGTTAAGAGGTCTTCGTGCTGTTGAAATGATTGAGGCAGGTTACACCCAACAAACGATAGCCGAGCAGCTAGGTTTTGAGTCCAGCTCGGCGTTTAATACCGCATTTAAAAAGGTATTTAACTGCACGCCGGGGCAATATTTGAAACGTTAAAGTCGCTCAGCTAGCGCTCTCTTCACGAGCTGAGCGAATGACTGTTAGATTAACCTACTGTAGTTGGTCATTGTGATTGTTAAATGACTCTTTTTCTCGCCAATCACCATCGATACGATTAAATAGAGTCAAGCTATAATTGACTGCAACCAACAACGGCTTCTGCTCAGCAGATAATGAATTGCTTAACCAAAACCTTGGTTTACCGACAAATGAAATGGCTGACACTTGGGTGTTATCAAAGCTAAAGCTCAAACCTGATTTGTTCGATAGCCAAGGGGCTGATTGGCGCTTTTCAACCTTATCGCCACTTTTAATTAAACTGATGCTGTCATTGATGCTTTTAATATCATAGTTCAGCGTGTCGCTTGAAAGTTGTGCTTTAACCCCACTGCCTTTTTCAGATAAAAGTGTGAGTTTCCAAATTTGTCCTTGATGTTTAATAGAACAAACCAAGAATGTTTTGTTTCTGCTCTCGATTGATTCAGTAGATTGTCTGACACTATTATCATTGAAATTATATGATTCATGCTCATTAGACAATGATTGTGCGTAGATTTCACAGTGAGAAGTGGCGGTTATGTTGTTGTTTTGATTCAGTTCAAAGTTGAAGCTTTGCTTACTTTCTAGTTCAAATTCTTTTTTTATGAAAGAAAGCTCGTCATCAAACAAAATGTAATTTAAGTAGTTTGTCTCGTGCTCAATGTTTGTCAGCTTTCTATCTTCAAATTTTTTCCAGCTCGTATAAGTGTTTTTAATGGCATAATTTTCAATATCTATGTCATAAGCTGAGTCTGAGACTGAAAGCGTAGGTAAATTTACTGTAATGAGTTTTGAGTTAGACTCAAAGCTTTGAGATAAAGGGATAGTATAATCGACCGTCGATACACAACCTGATAAAAATGAAGCAGCTAACAAGCCCACTAAAAAACGACGCACATTCGACTCCTAAAATGCTTAATAATAGATAATTGATTTAACAATAATTAAAACCCCTAAACTTTAACAAGTTTAAATCTGTAATTAACTGTTCAATATAATAAATTTATAGAAAAAATGGCGCTTTAAGCGCCATTTTATGTTTCGTAAGATTATAACCCGAAGCTAGCTCAATTTAGATAACTTTTGGTTTGCATAAGCCCGAGCTTCAGCAAGTCGGTTACTGCTACCCAAACCTAAACGATAAAGTAGGTAATAACAGTAAGGCACAAAGGCTAAACTCGTCAGTGTTGAGAAGATTAAACCACCAATAATCGCAATCGCCATAGGTTTATAATCTAATACACCTGAATCTGCTGAGCTGCTATCGAACAACACTGGTAACATGCCAATCACTGTTGTTGCCACTGTCATTAAAATGGGTCGCAAGCGGGTTGAACAAGCATCAACTATCGCTTGTTGTAAGTGTTCTGCTGAGCCCTTAAAGCGGTTAATTTGGTCAATCAAGACTATGCCGTTGTTCACCACAATCCCCATAAGTACCAACATACCTAACATGCCTGTTTCACCCAAGCCCATGCCAAGTAATGCAAAGGTCCAGTACACACCAACAAAGCCAAGACCTATCGAGCTCAGAATTGCAATTGGCAATAACAATGACTCAAACAACGCAGCCATGATCATAAAGATCAAGAACAGCGCGATCATCATATTAAAGGCCATGTCTTTCATCGACTCATCTTGTTCAGCAAACTTAGGACCTAAACCCCAAGAATAGCCTCGCGGTAATGTAATGGCATTCATCATTTCGCTGAGCGACTTAGCCGCCTCTTTATGACTAACATCTTGAATATTCATCTCTATAGAAATCTGAGTTTGACGATCTCTGCGTGAAATTGTTCGCGGTGCTGGGCGTGTTTCTATTTCTACCAGTTGTTGCAAGGTTAAAATAGTACCGTTTGATTCCATGACAGGTAAACTTTTAAGTTCTTCCATAGGAATAGCGCCCTGTTCATAGTAACCCGCGATAATTTCAACTTCACCTTTGTCTAAAGTCCTCAGCGTTTTCAAATTGAGACCACGCATGGCATTACCAATTTTAGTGGCAATTTCTTGCGTCGAAACACCCAGCTGCATAGCACGTTGTCTGTCTACCACCAACTGCATTTCGTAAACATCGCCCTCAGCACTATTTTTTACATCGGTAAAATGTGGATGGGCTTCAATCACAGGTATAAGCTGCTCTGCTAACTCATTTAGTTTTGCTGTCGAGCGACCGAACAGATAAACACTCACCGCCGTTCGAGATCCTGCTTCTCGTTGCAAAGACGCTTTTGCATACGCTGATTCAGGAAAGTTTTCGCGGATATCTTTTTTAATATCCTCAATGGGTCTGGGTAAATCTTCAACAAAGCGAATACTTGACCACGCGCCTCTTTGATATACCCCGGAATAGAGCTTATGTATCCCGAGTGATTGTTTGTTATCGAGTAAATAAGTCTCAATTTCTTGCAAAAACGCGAGTTTTTTATCGAGCTCAGGTTCGCCTTTGAACTCATAAAATATCTGTAACCGCTTTTGTGACTGGGCGTCACTTGAGCTCTTATCAACTATACCTTTTGCCAGCATGACACTGGTAAACATGATCAAGAAAAAAGCCCCCACACGCTTAGGGTGACTAAGGCCCCAATTTAATGCTTTGCGGTATTTTTGCTGTACCTTATCAGAGCCAGATTCGTTTGCGCCGGCATTGTCAGGTAACACACGATACATACACAATGGGATCAGGGTTTTTGCAACCAATAAAGACACCATTAATGGCACACAAATAGACACCGCTATCTGCTGCAACATCACGGTTAAAAAGTTACTGTCACCCATAAGCAAAGGCAAAAAAATCACCACTGTAGTGAGTGTTGCACTTAAAATAGCGGTACTGACTTTATCAACGCCCTCTATTACAGCAGCTTTACCCGAATCACCTTGTGCTCGTTGTTGCAAAATACTCTCACAAACCACCACCGAGTTGTCGATAAGCAAGCCTATCGCGATGATAAGGCCAATCAATGTCAGCATATTTAAGCTGAAACCCATGAAGTAAATAATAGCCAGTGAAATACTTAATGAGACAGGCACGGCAAGCACCACAACGCCAGTGAGTTTCAGGTTACGTAAAAAGAACCACAATACAAAGAATGATAACACCGCCCCGATTGCACCAGCTTGTAACAACGAAGAAATCGACACTTCAACACTGTTACCATCATCTCTGTCATATTGAATATCAATATGCTGCAGTTGTGGCTTTTGCATCACTTCATCAAGGGTTTCGCGAATGCGCTTTGCCACATCGACAACATTTGAATCCGATTCTCTGAAGATATCTAAGCCTACCGCAGGTTGACCGTCAACACGACGCTGCCATTGACGTTCACTCAAAGCATAGTGCACGTTGGCAATGTCAGAGAGTTTCACTCGCTCATTGATGCGTTGCGCACGAATATCTTCGATATCACGATATTGACCCTGCGGCGTCACCGCATAGCGATAATCATCAGTATGAACTTCACCCACAGATTTTAAGAAGTTGGCTTCTTGAAGCACTCGAGTAACTTGCTGAATGTCAACGCGATGCATAGCGAGTTTGTCAGGATCAAGTTTCACCCAAATTCTTGGCTGACGTAAATAAAGCTCTACACGCCCTACGCCTTGAATGCGCTCCAATGGCATTTTTAGGTTGTTTTCTAAGAACTCATAGTCACGATTTAAAGATTTTTCACTGAGTAATGTTAACTCAACAACCGGCATATCTTGGGTTGAAAACTTCATTACGTCTACGCGTTGTAAGTCTTCAGGTAAAAGGTGTCGAACCAGATCGACCTTCTCGCGTGCTTCTAAAATTGCCACATTTAAGTCAGTTGAGAATTTCATCTGTAGCGTAAGCGAAGCCCACCCTGAAGACGTGCGCGAAGTCACTGAGTTTACCCCACCCATGGTTGCCAAAGCTTCTTCAAGGGGCTTGGTAATAAGGCGTTCAATCTCTTCAGGGGTTGAGCCTGGGTATGATGCTCTTACAAACACGGCAGGCGCATTGACCGCAGGCCAACTATCAAGGGGGATAAGCTTACTGCTCATAAGACCAGCTACTATCATTGATAGCATCAACATAAAGCAAGTCACTGGCCGCTTTAGGGCCAGTGCGGTCAGGTTTTTGATTGATTTAGCCTGCTTCATAGTCCGCCTTACCTAAGTTCTCATTTACCTGCACTTGGTCACGGTTAAACACACTATATAAAACAGGAATAACAATCAGGGTTAAGAAAGTCGCAATTAAGAGACCGCTCATTACCGTAATCGCCAATGGCGCACGTAATTCAGCGCCCTCTCCCGTTGCCATCGCCATAGGTAACAAACCTAAAATTGTGGTCATGGTCGTCATGATGATTGGACGCAGACGTGAGTTGGCCGCCTCTAAAATAGCATCTAACATCGCACAACCTTGCGCGCGCAACTGGTTAATACGGTCGATTAATACAATGGCGTTGTTTACTACAATACCGCTTAGCATGATCAAGCCAATAAAGGTGATCACACTTAAGCTGGTACCAGTGATAAATAAACCAAAGATTGACCCGAGTACCGCCAGTGGCACGCTGAATAAAATGATGAACGGATTTAACAATGATTCAAACTGTGAAGCCATCACCAAGTACACCAAGAATACAGCCAGCAATAGCGCCATAATTAATGACGAATAAGCTTCTTCCATTTGCTGATTCTGACCTATCACTTGGCTATAAATACGATCTGGTAAACCTAAAGATGCAACTTCACTTCTCACAACCTGTGCAGCAGTTGCTAAATCACCTTCTTTCACAGAGGCAGTAATGATGGCAACGCGCGCCTGATCTAAACGATTGATTTCGTTAGGGCCAATAGACTCAGTGACTTTCGCAACCGCTGACAAAGGCACGCTCTGGCCATTCTCACCATGAATGATTAAGTCGCGGATCGCCGCCACTGAGTTACGTGAATCACGATCGACCTGAACCAAAATATCAACCTGACGATCATCTAGGTTATATTTGCTAGCGACATTACCGCCAATTTTGGTTGCCAGAATATCGGTAATGCCAGCTGCGGTTAAACCTAGGCTACTTAAACGTTGATGGTCAAACTCAATTTTCAGCTCAGGTTGCCCTGCTCTGAGCGATGTTGTGACATCAGCAAAACGGTTTTGCTGTTGTAGTTGCGACACCAATCTATCGGCGTACAGTTTTAACTCATCAAGCTGATAACCGCTCATGACCACAACTAAAGGACGTTCTTGCTCAAACATACGACTTTGCGTGAACTCCGCATTGACCTGCGCCATGCCAGATAGTTGCGCACGTAACGCATCTTGCACAGCGCTTAGTTGTGCTGGTGTTTCAGTTTTAACAACCAGTTGCCCCCAGTGAGAGCCACCACGTGTCGCACTGCTCATCATTAGACTGCCTGTGCCCGACATACTATAAGTGTGCACCACACCTGGCATATCAACGACTGAACGCGCCAGCAAATTAAGCTGTTGGTCAGTTTGTTCAATCGGCGTGCCCTGACGCAGCGTAACTTCTAAAGTCAGCTCTGTTTGCGCCACTTCAGGCATCAGTTCCATGCCCAATTTAGGCAACAGGCTTGCTACACCCACAGCAAAAACTAAAGAAATTGAAATAACCAATGCACGCCGTTTCATCGCGCCTTTAAGTAGCTTGTCATACCCTTTGGCAAAGATTTTATAGACACCATTGAATGCAACATAAGCCGGATAAGTAATTTTGCTGGTGCACCAGCCTATGATTTTCGACAACATCATAATGAGGCGTAATATCCAACGTCCGATAAAACAAGGGATCACAACAGCCAAAAACTTGAATGGCAGTAATAACAGGCTAAGCCATTTTTTAACGCCTGTTTTCATTGGCTTTTCAGCTTCAATGTTTTCAGGGGTTACATCACTAGAAGCAATTGAAAACTGACGTGACGCCAGCATAGGAATAAAGCTCAGTGCCACGATTAATGAGGCAAGTAGAGCAAAGGTGACCGTCAGTGCTTGATCGCTGAAAATCTCGCCAGCAAAGCCTGTGACAAATGCCAAAGGTGCAAATACTGCCAATGTTGTCAGTGTAGATGCCGTTACTGCACCAGATACTTCATTGGTGCCTTCGATTGCAGCTTGTTCAACATCTTGCCCTTGTTCTTTTTTACGATAGATATTTTCAAGCACGACGATAGCGTTATCGACCAATAAGCCAACCGCCAGCGCAATACCGCCTAAAGACATAATGTTTAGACTGATGTTATTGGCAAACATCAAGTTAAAGGTTGCAATGATGGAGGTTGGAATAGCCAGTGCAATGATGATTGTCGGTTTAAACTTACCTAAGAAAAGATACAAAACCACAATCGCAAGTAGACCACCGATGATGGCAGTTTGCTTCACTTCATCAATGGCTTTCTCAATAAACTCAGCCTGATTTGAGAGAATTTTCAGCTCAGCATTTTCTGGTAATTCATCCTGTAGTTGTTTGATTTTAGCCTGTACACGTTTGGCCACAGCCACTGTATTGGCATCGCCCTCTTTATACAAAGCCATCTCGATTGCTTCATTGCCATTAACACGAGTAATATCTTGACGCTCTTTTACACCGTCAACCACAGTGGCAATATCACGCAAGTAAACCGTTTGCCCGGCATCTTGTTTGATGATGACGTCGCCAATTTCTTCGATATAAGTAAACTGGTTCAGGGTACGAACTAAAAACTCTTGCTGGCCGTCATAAACTCGACCCGCCGACACATTGATGTTTTCGTTTTTAATGCGGTTAGTGATCATTTCAGCGGTCACATCACGTAGCATGGCTTGTTGTTGGTCAATAAGCACTTGCACTTCTTGCTCTAAACCACCACTGAGTTGCACTGCTGCAACCCCATCAATAGGTTCAAGGGCGCGTTTTAGCTCTTCTTCTGCGTAGGTACGCAGTGACCTTAATTGCGTATAAGATTGCGCATCACCTGAGACACTCAGTCTTAAAATTGGATCTAAAGATGGGTTAAACCTTAAAATGACGGGTTTTCTCAGTTCAACAGGTAGCATCACCATATCGAGTTTTTCGCGAAGCTCCATGATGGCCAGATCCATATCTGTGCCCCACTGAAACTCAATGACTAAATCTGATTGTCCCGGTTTAGAAATAGAATGCAGTTTGCGAATGCCTTTAACGACACCTACCGCCTCTTCAATTGGTTTTGAAATCAGTTGTTCAATTTCAGCTGGGGCCGCGCCGGGGTTTTCTGTTCTTACTGTTAAAGTTGGGTAACTCAAATCAGGTAATAACGACACCACAAGGCGTGAAAAGCCCACCATACCAAACAACATCACCGCCAAAACCAACATGGTTATGGTCACTGGGCGCTTTACCGCAAGCCTAGCAATATTCATACTCTGTCCTTACTTCTGGCGCGATTAAAGCTGTTGTGGTTTTTCTTCGGTATTGGTCACGATGGCGCTTTGGTCGTGATTTAACACTTTCAGTAATGCATCGTCTTTAAGACCATGTTGACCTACAGTGATAACGCCATCTTCACTCGAAATAGGCGTGATGACTTCTACCCAACCGTCTTGGGTGTAACCCGTTTCAACTTCAAGTTTTTTAGCTCTGTCATTCTGTGCAACGAACAAGGTTGCTTTACCATCTTTTTTGATCACAGCGTTTTCAGGTACCAAGGTAACGCCTTGCTTGCTATCAAGCAGTAAAGCAACACGCGCAAACATCCCCGGTTTTAAGATATTCTCTTGATTATCAATCGTCAGCGTCACCTTAAAGGTGCCTAACTTGCTGTCTACCAAAGGCGCAATTCGCAGTACAGTTGCTTCTAGTTGTAGATTTGGCTCTGCAGGAAAATGAAGTTTTGCGACTTGCCCAAGCTTTACTTTACTAAGCTCTGACTCTGGCAAGTAAACCACACCAATGAGTGAGTCTAGTGACACAACATGGAACATTTCATTGCCAGATGTGCTTAACATATTATGGGCTTTCACCGAACGCTTAGCGATAACACCGTCAATCGGTGAAACAACTTTACTATCGCGCAGTTTAATTCTGGCAACTTCAAGCTGGTTTTCTGTTGTTTGCACTCTAAAACGCAGTTTATCTAAGTCTTTTTCAGAGATAAGTTGTTTGCCGTCAACTGGCTGGCTTCGATTGTATTCTGACTTTGCTGATTCATAATCAATCTTGGCGCGTTCAAAATCTAATTCATAATTGCGCGGATCAATTTGTGCCAGTAAGTCACCCGCGCTAACACGCTGACCTTCTTGCGCATGCACAGATTCAAGCATACCCGTTACCTTATTAACCACTTTACTTTCTTGCTCAGCTTCTAAAATGGCAGTGGTTTGATAGAACTTGGCAACATCACCGACTTTTGAAAAAGTGACTTCAACAGGAATTGCAAACTCTTCTTTTTCTTGTTTTTTCTCAGTTTGCTCTGTTTTGCTATCTGCTTTTTCTGTTCTCTCTTCACCCGAGCAGGCAACCAAGCCTAATACAGATAATGCCAAAAGTGATTTTTGAAATGTATTTAGCAACGACATATTCCCTTCTTATTTTTACTAGCCATATGTTATTTGCTCACATCATAAGCGAAAAGGTAAATAAAAAATAACCCTGCCTTTGTTAATTTGTAAGCGTTTGTAAATTAGAAACAAATGGTAACACTTGATCTAAATTGTCTGCAAAACCATATCAACTAAATAGTTGGAAATTAATCAAAAATAAACCACAAGTTCGACTAATTAGACTAGGCTAAAAATAGCCGATAGAACAGTTATAACAAAAGTAAGGTGAATATATGTACGACGATTTGACCTTAGAACATTTTATGGATGGGCTCATAAAAAGGAACCCACATGAACCAGAATTTCACCAAGCCGTCAAAGAAGTGGCAGAGTCAGTAATCCCATTTATTAATCAAAATAAAAAATATCACCAAGCACACATTCTAGAGAGGATGACAGAGCCCGATAAAGTCGTGTCTTTTCGCGTAACTTGGGAAGATGACGAGGGGAATATTCGTATTAACCGTGGCTACAGAGTCCAATTTAACAATGCCATAGGCCCATACAAAGGCGGGCTTCGCTTCGATCCTTCTGTCAGTTTAAGTATTTTAAAGTTTTTAGGCTTCGAACAAACCTTTAAAAATAGCTTAACTACCTTGCCCATAGGCGCAGGTAAAGGCGGTGCTGATTTTAATCCTAAAGGCAAATCTGACAGAGAGATCATGCGCTTTTGCCAGTCATTTATGACCCAGCTTTATCAACATATTGGCCCAAATATGGACGTTCCTGCAGGCGATATCGGCGTTGGCTCAAAAGAAATCAGTTACTTATTTGGTCAATACAAACGCATTACTCACAGAGTCGAAAGTGTATTAACAGGTAAAGCTCTTGAATATGGCGGCAGTCTTATTCGCACAGAAGCAACGGGTTATGGTAATGCGTATTTTATGCAAGCTATGCTCGCTCACCACCAGCACGACATTAAAGGTAAGACTTGCTTAGTATCAGGCTCGGGCAATGTTGCGCTTCATTGCGCTGAAAAGCTAATACATCTTGATGCCAAAGTGCTCACGCTTTCTGATTCAAGCGGCACACTATTTATTCCAGATGGTCTAACGCTAGAACAACTTGAAAAAATTAAAGACATTAAGATTCAGCAACGCAAGCGACTTGATGTATTGACCAGTGAGTTTAATTGCGAATTTTTCGAAAATAAAAAGCCATGGCACATAGAAGCTGAACTCGCTTTTCCTTGTGCTACTCAAAACGAGTTAACAGAAGAAGACGCAAAGCAATTGGCTGAAAATGGCTGTATTGCGGTATCAGAAGGGGCCAACATGCCTTGTACGCCAGAAGCCGTAAAAGTATTTCATGACAGTAAGATTCTTTATGCACCGGGCAAAGCAGCAAACGCAGGTGGTGTTGCTGTATCAGCTTTAGAAATGTCGCAAAACAGCATTCGTATGTCTTGGTCACACGAGGAGCTTGAAGAGAAACTGCACAACATCATGAAGCAAATACATGATAAATGCGTGCAATATGGTGAACATGAAAAACACGTTGATTATGTCAAAGGTGCCAACATCGCCGGCTTTATTAAAGTGGCTGATGCCATGCTGGCTTATGGAGTTGTTTGATACTTACACGAAAAAGCCCAGCAATCGCTGGGCTTGATGTTTTTTATTTAAAGCTAACTGCTAAAAATTATTCAGATACTGGGAAGCCTCGGTCACGCATTAACGCGCCTACTTCTGCATCACGACCACGGAACTTGTTATAAGCTTCAGCTGGATCCATTGCATTACGTACTGAGAATAAGTACTGAACTAAACGGTCGCCTAAGTCTTTGTCGTAGAAACCACCCGGTGCATTTGCAAATGCTTCTGCTGCATCTGAGGTTAATACTTCAGCCCACAGGTAACCATAATAACCTGCCGAGTAACCTTCACCTGAGAAGATATGACCGAAATGCGTTGTACGGTGGCGCATCACGATTTCAGAAGGCATACCTAACTTCGCAAGTTCTGTTTTCTCAAACTCAACCGGATCGCCAATTAGCTCAGGATCAGTCATATGGAATTTCATATCCATGATCGCAGACGCTAAGTATTCAGTTGTTGAGAAACCTTGGTTAAACGTTGAAGATTTTTGGATCTTCTCGATTAACTCTTTTGGCATTGGCTTACCCGTTTTGTAATGAACAAGGTACTTGTTGATCACTTCGTCAGTTGATAACCAGCGCTCTAATAACTGAGATTGGAACTCTGTATAGTCACGTACACCGCCGTTTGAGCTTGGGTATTTCACATTTGAAGAAAGTGCGTGTAACGCATGCCCAAATTCGTGGAAATACGTATTCGCATCATCCCAAGAAACCAGTGTTGCTTCACCATTTGGCGCTTTAACAAAGTTTGAGTTATTAGTGCTCAGTACGTTTGTTTTACCTTGGAATGTGGTGTGTGAACGGAATGATGTTGCCCACGCACCTGAACGCTTACCTTTACGAGCAAACGGGTCAAGGTAGAATAAACCAACGTGTTCGCCGTTAGATTTGCGTTTCACTTCCCATACTTTCACATCTTCATGGAATACCGGCACTGAGCCCTCTGGTACTGGTGTGAATGTGAAATCAAATAACTCGCCTGCCACATAGAACATAGCTTCAGTTAGCTTGTCCGCTTGAAGGTATTCTTTTACTTCGTTTGAATCTAGGTCGTATTTCGCTTTGCGGACTTTTTCTGCGTAGAAACGGTAGTCCCAAGGCTCGATTGTGATATTTGCGCCTTCTTTATCAGCAACAGCTTGCATGTCTGCCACTTCTTCTTTTACACGTGCAATCGCAGCAGGCCATACTTTGTTCATAAGCCCGATAGCATTCTCAGGTGCTTTTGCCATGCGATCTTCTAAACGCCATTGTGCATAGTTTTCGTAGCCTAGTAGCTGAATACGTTCATGTCGTAACTTCAAGATTTGGCTGATCACGTCACGGTTGTTGTTTTCGCCCGCATTATTACCGCGATTGTAGTAGTTGTGCCAAACTTGCTTACGCAGTTCACGCTCTTCTGAATACTTTAAGAATGGGTCCATTGATGAACGCGTATTCGTTACAGCATATTTATCTTCTTGCCCACGCGCTTTTGCAGCCGCAGCCGCCGCTGAGATGTATGACTTAGGTAAACCAGCTAGCTGATCTTTTGTAAGATAAACGACATAGTTTTCTTCATCGGCCAATACGTTGTTACCAAACTTAGAATGTAAGCCTGAAAGCTCTAAGTTAATTTCAGCATAACGCTTAGCTTTGTCGCCAGATAACGTTGCACCATTGCGTGCAAAACCGTTGTAACGCATCCAAGTAATACGCTGCTCTTCTGCGGTTAAGTTTTTGAACTCATCGCTCTTATAAACCGCTTGAATACGCTCAAATAACGCTTTGTTTTGCGTGATTTTAGAACTCATCGCAGAAAACTTAGGTACTAGTTTACCTTGTAATTCACGAAATGCTGGGCTTGAGTTATTGTTTGCCCAAATACCGTAGTACGGGAATAAACGATCAAGTGCTTCACCTGACGCTTCAAGTGCCACTATGGTGTTTTGAAAAGTCGGTTTCTCTGGGTTATTTGCAATGGCATCAATTTCTGCAAGGTTTTCAGCAATTGCGATATCTAGCGCAGGCTCTAAATCAGCAATTGTTACTTTGTCGAACTGAGGTACACCATCATAAGGCCCTGCGTACTTTTGCAATAAAATATTGTCGTATTGTTTTTCAACTTTTTGTACTACAGTTTCAGCTTGAGTATTTGTTTCTGTAGAACTACAGCCAGCAAGCGCAATAACAACTGCAGCGCTCAATAGAGAGATTTTTAATTTCATTTTATACGTTTCCCTTAAGTTAACTCTTCTATGTTACGAGGCAATTAAAGGAGTGCAATAGAAAATGCGATGAGAAATAGTATCTAAATGTAAATTGCCTACAGAAACATACGCAATAGCTTAGATTTCAGCTAAACGTTTTCACTTCATTACTTGTAGTGCAACAATTATTGAGCGGTATGACCGCTCAATTAACCATAAACCTACAATGTATCAATAATCACTTTGTGTAGCTCTTGACTCCTTTTGTATTGGCTAGAATTAGGAGGTGCATATTTCAAAGCGAACTTAATAGATTCAGCAGCCTGAAGTGGTTTCATTTGAGCGAGAAAAAGTTGTGCTAATTCATAATGCGGTGCAGACTGTTTTGGGTAATAACTTTGCCATTTGTTTATCAAATAATGTGCCTCGTCATAATGCTGCTCTCTGATCAAATAAGCCGTTAATGCCCAAAGTTCATTAAATTCAGGCACTATCTCATAACCTAAACGAGTCGATAAACGCTTGTAATGCGCATCAAACTTTTCTGGTGCCCCCACCATCGCATTACTAAATAGCCACCAATCTCTGAAAGTATGTCGCAACGCATGATATAGGCCTAGATGGGCAATCGTCATGTGATCTTCACCGCTGATAAACCTTACTTGGCTATCGAGCCCATTCGGCGCTTTTGTATTTAGTAACAGTAAAAATTGGCTAAAGGCTTTGTATTGATTTTCAAATGGGGTTTCTTGCTCACTGTAAGCCACTAATATTTTATTTCTTGGTACATTTACTAAATACTCATCCAGTCCATTCAAAATGCTGGAATTTGCGTAAGCCAGCGTAGGAGAAAGCGCAAAATAAGCATCAAATGAATCCGGGTGGCGGGTAAATGCATACACCGTAAATAAGCCGCCTAAAGAATGCCCACTCAAGATTTCAAATGGAGCCGTTCGATAGGTTGTATTTATATGGGGTTTTACTTCAGTTTCAATAAACTTTAGCAATTGCTCTGCCCCTTGGTCCCTAGAAAACTCACTACCATCTTCACGGAATGGACTCAATTCGTTTTGACGGTCGAAAGTTTGCACCCCCACTACAATCAACTCTGAAATACCACCAGCTAAAAATTGGATCATAGGTGCGGCATGCGGTATGTGCATTTGCGCATCAGTTAAATAAATTACAGGATAAATTTTTTCCTCATCTTGCTGGTAACTCGCAGGCAAAGACACGAGAATTTCTCTCGTTTCGCCATAGACTTTTGATTTTATTTTAGTAATGTGAGGGCTCTGCGCTGCAATAACGCTTGTTACATTCAAGGCTAACAACAGCACTAGAAGCGGAGTAAAGCTAGAAACTCTAAAAATACCAAACATAAAAATACCTTAGTAATGAATTGGGTGAATGACCCTATCGATTACTTAGAATAAACTCTATGTTGGCTAAGTTATGTTTAGCTTATGAATCGCTTAGGCTTTTTATATTAATATTTTTCAATACATTACAAGAAGTTCATGGACAAATTTTATCTTCAAAATGTGTTAGTTGATCCTAAAAGGAACCAAATTTGTCATGGTGAACACTGTGAACTAATTGAACCAAAAGCGATGAGTCTGCTCTGTGTTTTGGCAAAGCACCCCAATAAAGTGCTCAGTCATGAAACACTCATAGAAAGCATTTGGCAAAACCGTGTCTTTTCTCCTAGCGCGTTACAAAGGTTAGTGGCACTGTTGCGAAAAGCATTAAAAGACGATCCTAAAAATGCCCGCTTCATTCATACTCACGCCAAACGTGGCTATAGTCTGGAAGTTGTACCCAAATATATAAAAGAAGCAACAGCTGAACCTTCAGCTCAGCAGAACAAACTCATTGCTTTGTTATTAGTGAGTTCGCTCATTCTCCTATTGGTGGGCACTGTTATATTTCAACTTTTTTCCAAACCATTTGACTCCACATTAGAGCTTTCAAAAGTCGCCTCACTCACCCATTCAACCAACCGAGAATCGCGTGGTCAGTTATCTTTTGACACAAATAAGCTACTGTTCATGCAACAAAAAAACGGTGAATTTGAACTAGTTTTAAAAGAAATAGGAAGTGAACAGTCACACATTCTATTAAATCAAACAAAGCCAATAACTTTTGCATGGCTGAATGACTCTAAAATAGTAAGTACTTACAACAACCCTAAAAGTAAAGCGCTACAGCTAAAATTGTTAACGATAGAAAACAATATAGTGATATCAGAAAAGCAACTACAGCTACCACAAAATACTCGCTTTATTGAACGTATATATGGCAACGGTGACGGGAAAAGCTATTTAATTTTAACGCAAGTAATAAAAAACCAAACAAGTATTGCGCTTGCCGAATTTGATACGATTACGAATCAAGTAAAGATCCTTACTTTGTTACCGAATAACACACACATCCATTCACTTACGGCATCAAAAAATTCATTGTTTATAACTGCAACACAGTCTCAAACTATTCAACAGTTATTCCATTTTGATTTAAGCTCTGAAACGCTTTCTCTTCTCAAAGATGACCTTTCATCTATATACCACCTCGCTTGGCACAAGCCTAGTCAGCAATTACTGCTTTTTGATACTTTGAAAGCGGAAGGTTTCGCTATTGATAATGACTCGCTTGGCAATATTCGACAATCTCAGGCTGACTTAAAACCAATAAAGCTTAATATCGAGGTACCCCTAAGCCAAGTAATGTTGCGAGACGAGCAACTTGTTGCCACTTTGTTCAGCCAAAACATCGATATATTTTCAAACCAGCCAGCTAAATTTAAATACAATAGTAAGTACGAAGATTACCTTGCCAGTGTCTCCTCTGATGGCGAAATGGTCGCCTTTATTTCTCAAAAACATGGCAAGCCCATGCTGTTTCTTAAACAAGGAGAACAGTTAGACCTCATTTTTAAAAATAACGAAAACAGTGATTTCATATCAAAAGCAATTTGGTCACCTAACAATCAAGCCTTTGCTTTTGCGGCATCAGGTAAAGCCTTTTTGTATAATATTGCTTCTAAACAGCTTGAAGAGTTAGCATCTAATGCCTTTATCGTTCGCATAGATTATTGGCAAGAGAATAAAAACACCTTATTTGCCACTGCACGACAAGAAAACACTTCGGTCACATTTGACTTGGATACCTTTAGCAATCAAGCATTCCACCAACAAGGCGTTATAATTTTCAAAGATGAACACCAAAAAATCATTTGGCACGATAACGCCATTTTTAACTTACAAGAAAATAAAAAGTGGCAATTAGACAAAGGTGATATCGTCCATGCCTTTGTTTTGCAGAAGCATATTTTAGTGCATGTCCGAGACCAAAGCGCAAATAACTACTTGGTCAAATTATCAAGAAAACTTGAAGAACAGAGTAAAATTTCATTAATGCCAACTGTCGGTTTTGTTTCAAGTGCATATTTTGACAACACGACCAATGGTATTATGTATTTTTATTCTCATTGGTTAGAAGAGGATGCCGACGTTATTTTAAGTGAGATAACTATTATCTAATCGTTTGCAGCGAGTCTTTAGAGAAATCTAAAATTAGAATTATTAAAAATATACTACTAGGTTTACTATTAAAGTATCTCTTGGTAAAGATTGGTTGTTTTTATGAACCTATTGTTCTCACTTCTACTTACTGCCTCTTCAACAATCAATCCTGAGGTTTTGCAAAATTTAAGTGAACTTGAAAAAACCAGCCCTAATAAAGCATTAATTGAGTACAATAAGCAAAAACACAATTACAAGTACATCTTTTCAGAAAATGCGCTGCAATTTCATCGCATTGCTTTAAAAGCAGCGATAGATCTTTATGACTGGGAAACCTTTTTAGGCATACTTTCAACTCTAAAAAACAAAGAATTTGAACTAATCACGAAAAAGAAAGCACATCATATCATCAATGACATTGGTGTGGCTTATAGACAAAACTATCAGAATAAAGATGCCATAGAACACTTCACATGCGCCTTAAATAAGACATCTAATGGTAATTATATAGCTGCTTTAAAAGCCAATATTGCTACGGCCTACCGTGTTCAAGGGCAACCTTCTGTAGGATTTCAGTTATTAAACTCAATCGAACATAAAGTATTAGACAAGAATATTAGTGCGGGGATTTATAACCTCCGAGGCAACTTAGCTTTGTATCTTGGTGAGATAGATCAAGCAATCAATTATATTGAGAAAGCAAGAACGCTATTTATCTCTCAGAACAAGGTAAGATTTGCTTCTAGGTTAAAATTTTCTTTAATGACAGTCGCACTAATTAAAAGAGATTTATCGTTATATCAAGTCTATCGTAAAAATATTGAAGATGATTTGATGAAACTTGCAATCGATAATCATGATTTTCTTAGATTTTTAGATGAAGTGAATCACGCTATTTTAATTGAAGATATTCCAAGTTTAATGTCTCAACATATAACTGATTTAATCAAACTTTTAGAGAGAAATGATGATGCAAACAGAAATGTTAGGCTTTTACTTAAGTCATTAAAATTGGAGACTTTAATTTCCCATGAGCAAGAGCCACAACCTAGAGAGCCACTATTGCCCAGCAATTTAGCTTCAAACTGGTGTGACGGTATGAAATAACAAAATTTCAGGGGCAAGTTAACTTCATGCCCCTTGATGATTTACAGAACCAGTTTTCTTAAGTTAGCTACAAACTCAGAAATATCTACCGATGTGTCGTTACAAAATACGATCGAAGCATATTTTTTCTCAGGCATACGTTCGTAATTAGTCAAAGTACCTAACCAGCCGCCACTATGATAAACAACCTCTACGCCATCTTTTTCACCGATAAATTGCCCATTCGCATATTTTCGGCCTTCTATGGTGATTTCTGCGCTATTGGGATGCATAAACTGAGCTAATAACGCTTTGGGATTTTTACCTAAAGTGGGGTTGTAAAAATAGGCATCCCACTTTGCCATATCTTCTACATTAGTGTGTAACCCACCATCACCAACCCAAAATAAGTTAGTCATACTGGTTATGTAATTCCCATCTTCATTTTTACTGTAACCGCTTGCACGGTTTTTAACGATCTCTGTAGGCTCATCGCTAAAGAAAGTATTACTCATGCCCAAAGGTTTAAAAATTCGTCTTTCACTATACTCTCTTAAGCTTTCGCCAGAAACTCGCTCCACCAGCATCGATAATAAGAAATAAGCGTAATTACTATAACGAAACTCTTGATTAGGCTTATTTCTAAGAGGCATGGTTTTTACGTAATCGTAAAACTCCTGAATGGTCAAATAATCTTCATTACCTAAACGAAATTCGCCGCCCATGGTGGATTTAAGTTTAAGCGCGTCTTTGTCTAGTTCAGCATCGACAAAATCGTAATCTCCCATGCCTGAAAAGTGACCTAACATGGCATTAATGGTGACAGGTGCTTTATAGTCTCTTAACTCTGGCAGATAGTTTCGAATATCTGCGTTTAAGTCGATTTTTCCTTCATCAGCCAATAATAATACCGCCATGGCTGTAAATTGTTTTGATACAGACGCGATACGGTGAACGTGAGAGCCATCCAACGGTACATTTAGCTCCATATTTGCTAAACCATAACCCGCTTTGTGAATGAGTTTCCCGTCGTGGATAACTCCAACACTACAACCTGGGCTAGTTGGTTTAATCTCTGCGAAGACATTATCTATTTGCGTTTTGGTAGGTATGTCGGAGTTCGCATTAGCGTTTGCTAACGAACTTATCAGTAATCCAGATACTGCCAGTGTAAGAAGCTTAGCATTCATAACTATCCTTGATTTTCAATAAATTAAATTATCCCAATGTACCTTTTATTGGCAATTTTGCGCAATCATTTGTTTGTAACAAAGCATTGAATAATTCTATATAGCGTATTCATTTGTTCCTCAAACAAAAATGGCTCAACCAGTTTCCACTCGTTGAGCCACAAAACATTGCATAAAAACCACTTATTTTAACGCTTTTACCAGCTTTAAAATATCACTTTCGTCATTATAAATATGCGGTGACACTCGCAGTCCATGTGCTCTAGCATCGAGGCTGATCCCCGCTCGATTACATGCAGCTAATGCCGCTTCTACACCCATTTGAGGATTAATAATCACAGTGCCACTTCGATGATATCTATCGTGAGGTGAAACAACTTGTTCGCCCAAATGCTGAATGAGTAAGTCTATTAAAATTTGGTTATGCGCCCTGAGTTTATCACCAAGCTGAGCGAAATAATCAATACTGTGCGAAGCAAAAGCATAAGGGGCAACACTGGGCGTACCGCCCCAGAACTTTAAGGCGCTATCGTGATAAGCAAAATGGTGAATATCGAATTCAAATGGGTTTTCATGTGAGAACCAGCCTACATCTTTTGGCGCTAATCGCTCGATATGCTTCTGGTTAAGCCATAAATAAGCAGCCCCAGGGCCACCACATAACCACTTTACACTTGAGCCAATCATAAAATCGGCATCAAGGTCATTTAAATCTAAAGGTAAAACCCCTGCTGATTGCGCAACATCAATAATGCTCAAGGTTTGATTGGCTTTGGCAAGTTTTACAATGTCATTGACTGGCGCGAGTTGCCCCGTATTTGAGTAGGCTTGACTAACAAAAACTAGACCTACATCGGAGGTCAAATGTTGCTGCCAAACATCCATTTGCGTGATGTCTTCATGCTCTGGTATGTAGCGAATTGTCGCCCCGTCAGGGAGTGCCTTTTGCATCGCAAACCCCATACTTGGGAAATCTTGTGCGCTCATTAGCACCACACTGTTTTCGCTTAGCTCTGGCAAAGCCATAATGAGTTTTGTAAGCCCACTCGATAAATTAACTTGCGGGCAAAACTGCATGGGTGATGAGTTAAACAGTCGCCCTAACGCGTTTTGAAACTCAGTAATGATTGCCAGCCAAGCTTGCCAAGGCTCTCGGCCTGAATCTTGCCAAGGCGATAAATAGCTTTGCTTAAAGTGACTTTCGGCGCTTTTTAGTGGTCTTCCAACTGAGTGATTTAGCAAATAGGTTTCACTCGGTAATACAAAATCTTGTTTCATCTGGCTACCTGCTTAACGAGGCTTTGAGTTTTTGAATATCACGGTAACGAGTAAAAATATCGTCTCGCTGATTAGCGGCACGGCGGTCACGCAGCTTTTCGAGTGAACCTAATAACACTTCTAATGGTGGGCCACTTGCTGTGACTTTATCTAGGTGTTGCTCTGCCATTGAATTTGAAGGCTGGGCAATATACTTTTCAACCAATTGGTTATGATGCTGTGTAGCACCTTTTCCGTGTAACTCGCACACTTCTAAGAATAACGACACATTCTCTTGATACCAAGAAGTACTGTGCTGATTTTCAAGGTTTAAAAATGAATCCATCAAACTTGTGCGTCGCATACAGTCACGCAAAATTTGCTGATCTTCAGGCATCATATATAAGAATTTATCCACCAGCATTTGCGAGTAACTAGGCTCGTTAGCCACACATAAACCGAGCAGCATATCAATCACATTAATACCTGCAAAGTCTCCGGCATTGGCACCACGATAAACCTGAGAGCCAACCCGATACGGTTTGTAATAAGGTCTTACACAGTAAAAAAAACGGTCAGTGTCGAGCTTATCAAACAGCTGTTGATTAGAGTCAATCACATCTTGCAGCGCATATTTAGCAACTTTCAATAAATCACCCGTGATTGGGTGCGATACACCCAGGGGTAAGATTTTTAACAAGGCATCAGCGGCGCGTTTATAGGCCAAAATTCCCTTTGTGTTGTAATCAACGAAGATTTTTTCGTCTTCAAGATCGGTAAAGCGCTTATACACTCCATTGACTGCGGTGTTGTGTGTCGTTAAATGCGCGGTGGCAAAACGAGGGGTCACGCCTATCGACGCGCCAATGTGCATGGCCAGTGTAGAAGCTTCAACAAGGGGTGAGGTACGCTCTCGACTCGGCTCTGTTATTTCATGGCGTCTGCAAGCCGCCATATATAGACCAACATTGCCAAGTAAATCAAAAGCATTATCGAACCCTTCATCAGTATTGCCTTCAGCAACTAAAGCTTTGATTAACTCTGTGCCTTCGGCCTGTAATTGTTGCTTTAATGCTTCACCGACATTTTCAACGTTCGCCTTGTCTTCCTGTTGCCAATATAAGGTTTCTAATTGTGAATTTATTTCGCAGAATGAACTGCGGATCCAAGCATCGAATTCTCGTGTACACGCTGTCATAATTTTTTATTCTTATTGATATTGATAAATTAATAGTAGCAGTAGGCTGTGATAAAAATTCACCAATAAGCTTGATTATTTCGCCCTTGATGAGTGATATTTAATAAGATAACAATAAAAAAGAGTGGAATTCACCAAGATGCGTGTTGATGGTAAAGATTTAGCTATTTTAGACTTATTACAATATCGTGGCCGAATGACGACCACTGAAGTGGCACAGCAGGTTAACTTATCCGACACCCCTTGCTTGCGAAGAATAAAGAAACTGGAGCAAGAAGGCATTATTAAGGGCTATCAGGCCATTCTAGACCGTGAAAAACTCAACCTCTCAATTTTGGTGTATGCCCTAGTCAGGCTAAATGCTAATTCTGATAAGCTCGCCGATGAGTTTGAAAGCGAAGTAGAAGCCCTCGAGCAAGTAATGGAATGCTCGGTGATCACGGGAAGTTATGATTATTTGTTGAAAATAGTCGCCAAAGATCTAAGCCACTACGAAAGCTTTGTTAAGAAATCTTTGGGCCAAATAAGTAGCATCGCAGCGATTGAATCCACCGTGGTGTTAAAACAGACTTTCTCACGCAATCAGTTGCCTTTGAAAACGCCGTAAAAGCTTTGCCCTAATTAATAAGTTACTGTATTTGCTTTGAGGCCACTTCTTTTAGTTTATCTAAAATGACTTTTTGGTTTCGATTATCGACAAAGGCAATTTGGTTTGAACTGAATATATTTTGCTGAATGTCCATCGCGTACATTTGCACGCGCCCTGTGCTGCCCCAAAAGGTGTTGATCAATGCCTGATCTTCACTCGGAAAAGAATATAGCTCTAATGAACGGTAACTCAACATATTGGTAGAAGATGGGAGTAACTCAGATTGCTCTGAATAACGTTGCTGCTCTAGGCGAATATCAACATAGTTGTTATCACTAATTTGCACTCGCATCAGTGCTAAAGGCCGAAGCGATGTGCTCGCTCTACCCGAGTTTGACGCAACGGCGTCCACAGTAAAAAACGTATTTTGCTCAAACTGCTGATCTTTTAGTTTTTGTAATTGTGTTTCGATATTGCGAATATCATCTCTTAAACGTTCATGGCGGTTATTCGACTCACGGATCACATCGGTTATATCTTCTTTTACATCATTAAGCAGAAATGCCAATGCCGCCAGATTTAGCTCAGGCTCTGCTTGGGCATTAAATTCCATTTGCGAATAATCTCGTGTAATGGCTAACACTTGGTTCTCAAAATACTGCGCTTCGGCGTCATCAATGTGATTGCTCAAATCCCAGCTTTTTAACTCGCTGACACGAAATTCATCCAACGGATACTGTTGATTGGCTGGATCTAAATAAGCCTCTATTCGCTCTATGCTTTGTTGTAATTTCGTTTTTGTGATTGAGATATTTTTAAGGTCTTGTTTTGCTTTGTCATAGGCAGTAAATAAAGTGCCAAGAGTGAACTCAGGAAAGTCAATTTTATCTCCCCTTTGCCCCAAGTGATTAAATTCATACAACAAGTTTTCAGGAATGTAAGGCTCGAGCATTTGCAGCTCATCGGTATCAAGAGCAACCTTAAAATGATCCGATCCAATTCGACTGATTGAAGTTATCTCAATAGCCACCTCGGACGTTTCTACAAAGTAAATTTGCCACACGGGTACTGCAGCCGCAGACACAACCCCAAGCCCTCCTAGCACAAGCCCCTTTAAATGGCTTTTAGTTTTGTCTAATAACCCTGTTTCTAGAGTCTGCTCGGTTTCATTATGCTCTTTATCGACCATGATTTAATTGCCCTTTAAATACCTTTTAATACACAAAGAAGATTGAAAAAGGACCGCTCAAAAGAGCGGCCAAACCTGCGTTTTGGGAAGTGCCAACAAAGGCCGCATCCTTGCGCGGAACGAATTCTGCTCATGCTGAATGTCGCTACTCCTTTAACTGGTTGGTATGCTATTGTGTACTTAGGCTTTCAGAATGAATCGGGAGAACTGATTGAATTTACAGGCTAACTTCTTAGCAGTTACCTGATAATGTCCAAATGGCATTGCAAATTAAAGTAAGAACATATCAACCATCATTTTAAAACTAGGTACAAAGGTATATAACGTTAAAAACAGTAACCAAAGCATGATTAATAATTCAAACAATCTCATTTCTCTCTCCAAAGTTCTAAATTGCCTAAAGACTGTTGTGTGTTAAAGGCGTTTAACCCCTTACTGGCAAGTTGTCTTGCTAACCAATCACAATGATAGTGCGCTGCCATATTTAATTGGTAGAACTGACTTTGCTTGAAGCCATTGAGGTCTCTAATAACAAACTCTTTGTCACCGCCCGCTAAACTCTGTGCTTGGTCTAATAAATATTCGGGTCTTAAAGCTAAACCATAAAGCAGTAGCCAAGGCGACTCATCAAAATTTGCGGTTAGCTGCTGAAACGAGCAAGCTTCAGTGATAAGCGTTAACCAAACAGGTTCGCCATTCTGTTTTCGATTTAACTCCTCTAACCTTTGCTCCAAATTCTTAAAAAACTGACAGTTTCCTGGTTGTGAGCTAAATAACCCCCAAGGCGCTGTTTGTGGCATAGGCCGGTTTTGTTTAAAACTATAAATAGCCAACCAAGTATTAAGCCAAGCATGTAAAAGTGATTGGACTGTATGAGGAGCTGACCAACTTTGTTGCATTACAAACAAACGACAGCCAAGCAATGCCAAAGGCGCGGAGCGCACCAGGTCGTGATAACGTTGTTTATAAATCACATCATTGATAGCTTTATGAATGAATTTACTGTTCTCAAGAGGCTTCAATAACGACAGTACATCGTCAGGTTCCGAAATCGCTTCTGAGTCGAATATCTCACTCTGAACTTGCTGTGCTTTAACATCATATTGCGTTTTTAAGCTTTGAGTTTGCTGCGTGGCTCTATGGGCCAAACGCTGCTTAAAATGATGCTTTAAATCTCCTCCCCCTTGCCAATCTACGTCGGTCAACGGGTTATAAAAACACTGTGTTTGTGCAAATTGCGTATTTTGTAGTGCTATATTACCCACCGAAGTACTTGCGCTCACTTTACAAGAAGTGACTTTACTCGATACTGAGCGCTCGCTTGCTACCGAGGTTTCCATCGCCGGAAACTCCTCAAATGCTAAAGCACAGTTATTCGGTCCATAACGCAGTTCTGACTGACCTTTACGGGTCACAATTGGCTTAAAACTATAATCGTTAAACTGCCAAGATTCAGTCTGCTCAGAGTGAGCAAATTGCTGACTCGTCCCGTAACAATAATAGGCTAACTCTCGGGCATCATTTAAAGGCATACCCGCCATGATCCCGGCTACAAGCGTTGCGTAATAATGAAATTGCTGATCCATAAAAATCCTTTTAGGCCGCCTTTTACTCAAAAAACTTTTTTAAGTGCTGGCGGCGCTAGACGTTATTAACCGTTATTAACCGTTATTAACCGTTATACCCAATCGCAACGGTATCTGGGTTGCTACTACGCAGCGATTCTACAAATCTATTAAGCACTTGATCTGCAGTATCTTTGTCTATTGGAGATTCATTGATATAAGGGTCTAGATCGCTACGTATATGACCACCGGTTAAATCATCTTTTTGACGTTGCACCACGATCGCATTTATGGCTTGGCAAAACGCAAATGGATCAGTTTTACAATAAATACGATGCTGCTGTGCCACCTTGCTACCTTGCTGATATCGAGGTGCACAATACGACACCATATAAGGTTGCACTGTGGGGTCAGTACCAACAATATCTGCACATGAGAACAACACAAAGTCTGTCGACTTAAACTCGTCCATCACTTGATTACACATAGGTAAGTCGCCTTCTACACCTAAGTTGTAATCACAGAAGAAGACATCAATCCCCTTCACTAGGTGAGACAGCATGGTGTTGAACGCACTCTGCACATTGTCTGGGATTTGGTCGTCTTCAGGTAGCAAACTGAATTCTTTTGATTCTACGGTTATGGCACTGCGCCAATGTGCCAATAACTCAGGGGTATCACGTCCATCTCTATCTTTGTAAGCGACCTTATAGCCATTATCAAACAGCTCTTCGACTTCAGGTTGGTCGGTTAAAAATGCAAACTTGCGGCCATCTGCTGCAACGCAAGAGCAAAAAACTAGTTTAGTCATTCAGAAAACTCCATGATTAATATGTCATTTGTGTCTGAATGAGTTTAAAAATATTCTAACTAAGTCACTTGGGTTAAAAGCCTAATTAGTCGGGCTAAATGACTCTTTTAACGAGAGGTTGACGGAGCCATGTTTGCCAGCGTTGTTGATGCGCAACTAAGCATTCATTTAAGAATGCAAAAGACAGAGTGCAAGGGGCGTAGAATAAATGGCTAGGAGCCGAGTCTTTCAATTCATCAAGATAACCTGCTTGAGTGAAAGCACTCAACGGCTTAAATAACGATTTGCTTTTTCCCTTACGCATGAATTGTACAAAGGCATAGTCTTCATCTTTAGCTTGTGCGGCTAATGCCAGCAAGGTAGTTAAACTAATTTGCTCTTTTGCTGACTTGGATATTAATCGCGCTATCATCTGTTCAATAGACCATGCTTGCGCCTCAGTGAATACATTTTGTTGATAAGCATGTAGCAAATGAGCAAAAGTCAGTGATTGAATATTACTGGTTTGTTTTAATAAAGGTAAAACCTTATCGAGGTCTGCTTTAATGACGGTGTTAACTACCTCCCTCGGACTACTTAACCAAAAAGTGATCTCTCCCAGGCTTACCTTCATTTTTTTTGCAATAAGCTGAGCCGTGATATTTAATTGCTTTTTTGAATCTTCACTATGCGCGGTATTAAGTTTGTGTTTTAACTCTTTGCTCAGTTTCTCATCTGCTTGCCCACCAAAACGTGCTTGTTGAATATCTTTTTTTGGCATTCCAAAATCAGATTTATAAGTTTGTTTTTCCAGCTGGCTTTGCTCGTTTAACTCTACCCTTTCAGGTTCAGGCCTTTCTAATTTTTTATTATACTGAGCATTTTGAACATCATCGGTTAGCGAACGTGTTCCGTCGTTATCACTATTACTAACAGAACTCATGGCCTCCGAGGGCAAACTGCACAACATAGTGGGGATTTGCGCGACATAGAATGCATAAGGATTTGCAGCGCTGTCAAAATGTGCCAGCGGTGCGTCTGTTTCAACAGGTTGCTCTGCATCGCTATTATCATTTTGCTTTTCGAGCACCAAACCATCTTGTGGCTCTTTTATTAAACCGCCTTCAACATACGTCTTCTCAGCTTCTACTGTATCGTCTTTTTTGAGGCTAGAAGATTGGCTGTTATCCGTTGTTGAACGCTGGGTTACTCTTACTACTCTGATGGGTGCAAATTTAAATGGCCGAATGATCCTGACTCTAGTCGCTTGCTGGCGCTTTTTTTTATCTGTCATTGTGAACTCCTCACCATCGAAGTGCATAACACTTCGACGGATACAACATCATAACTAACGAGCTAGTGCAGAGGTTAAACATGACATGGCGGCGTTAATGGCTTTTTGAACCGTCGCTTTGGCTATAATTTCTAAGGTGATAAGTTCAACCTCCAAAATCGCTTTTTCTCGTTCTAGCTCAGCGGTGAACTCATCTTCATTTATCTCGCCATTTAATTTAGCCTGCGCTAAAGCTTCAATTGATGTTTTTTGCGCATTCAGCGCTTTTTGCAAAGGCCCTGACATTTGCTGTGCTTCATCACCAACGACATTCAAGGCGGTGTCTAACATCTGTTTGTATAAATCATTTATGTTCATAAGGTTGTCCTTTTATTGCTGTTTTGCTTGTTCGCCACGGATCATGGCAAGAAAAAGTCGCTGATACTGCTGCTTGCGCGTTTTGATCAAAAAATCTGAAATACTGTTTGCTTGCTGATGCTGCTGTTTATCTTGCAGCCAAAGGTTTTGGGTTATCTCCACCTGCTTGGTTGTTAACTCATTTAACTCTCTGACTTTTTGACGCATAAGTAGGGCTGATAACTCAACTTCAATATTGAGATATGTACTCTGACTAAAGTGAAAGGTGCGCTTCTCTTTTGGCAGCTCACTCAGCAGTACGTAAAACCTATCGACTTTTTTAGCGACATCCATGATCTGCTGCTCAGTTTGCCTATCAAAATTTGATACCATTTGCAGTGCACAGCCTGAGGCCATGCTGAGAATCAACAAGCTACCAATCACTACCAGTACTTTTAACCAAGACTTAACCATATTACTTCTCCTCATTGCGGATTATCTTTGCTAAGTACTGACTGAGTAACTGCTGGAAATCAGTACTCGACATAGAGGGGGAACTCGCAACTTGTTGCTGAATTGCCATAAGTTCTTGTGAAAGATGCGCTTCATATTCAAGCTGCTCAGACTTAAATTGATTTATTAAACCCTGTTTGACGGTGTCTAGATCTTCAGGTTGTTGCGGTGAGATAAACGACTGTGCGGTATCAACAATTCTATCGAGGATGGTATAAACCAAGTTGGCCGAAAAGCCTCCCACCAAAGCCATGGTAATTTTCAACGCGGCATGACTCATTCCGCCGCCCATACCCGTGCTCTGCTCTGCAGTTTTGGCTACAGCATCTAAATTAATAGGAATAAGCTGAGTCAAAATAATGCCCGAGATTAAGCCAACCACAAATCGAACCCAATAAGAGCTCTCGTATTTGGCATCAAAACATCCTGCTGTAACATAGCTGTTTGCCTTAAATAAGGCTGAGAACGAAGCGCCAATGGCCGCAGAGGCAAGTAATATTGCTTGCACATACAAAAGGCGAGCACCTTCCATATCAAACATGCTGGCCACCATATTATCGTTGTTAATATATGAGGACAGGCTCAAGCTAATCAGCGTAACCAAAGAGATGATTGCCACTAACATCATTTTGCGTATAAGTGGCACTCTGCCTAAAAACAAAAACCATGTCTGCTTTTCTTGCTCTTGGGCCATCATTAAAATTGTTTCTGGCATTGCTGGCGCGACGAGTTCAGCTAACTGATTATGTGCTTTTGTTAAACTGGCAATGTCTGTGTGAGTTTGCTCCTGTTGGAGTTGCTCTACCAGCTTACTTGGCACAGCTAACCCCTTTTGCAAAGCAAAATGTGCCATAGCTTGACCTTGTTTGAGCAGCTTCTCATGAAGATCTGTACTTCTGTTTTCCAAGACATTTAGCCGTTCAAAGCCCTCGGCCTCAAAATGCTTTTCATGTTCCATGATATTCCTTACTTGTTTGAGAACTTAGATTGAAAGCTTAAATTTAAAGTACCCTTGAACAGAAAACTCGGTGGCATTAACGCATATAGAATCGTTTTATTGCCTGTGTTTTAAATATGTATTTCAGACATGCAGGAGGAGAAAGTAAGGAGATAGAGATGAGCCAAAAAGCATTGATAAGTGCAATTGTCTGCACACTAAAAGTCTATAAGCCCAAAAAGATTAAACCCAAGTTCAAAGCCAAACACTTTAGCCAAAAACAAAAAGTGCAAGCTTGTTTAAAAGGATCGTTAGTTGGACTTGTTACGCTAGGAAAACTTAAACAAGAGCAAGATGAATTAAACCAGCAACTTGCCGATTTCTTCGACAAGTAGCCAGTTTAAATGACAAGGTTTAGATAGTTTCAATTTATCCAACCCTGTTTTACTTAGATTGAGGGGTCGTTTGATTTGGCTCGAGTTGTTTACGAATATTAGCAATCGCTTTGTCCATCATCGCAAACAATATCTCCACGTGATAGCCCATCAGAAAGGCTAAAGCCATAGGTGATAATGACGCACCTAAACCTGCCTCTTCAGGTTTCAAGAACCAACCAACAATCATGCCAGCCAATGATCCAAGTGGTAACCTTAAGCGATAACGTATTTCATCATCATAAGTGAATGTCAGTGATTTGATCTCGCGAAGAAGATCTCTGAGCACAAAGATAAATGCACCGAGTAAGCCATATAGCAAAGGCAGAATGTAACTTTGCAACACATTCAAAATAGAATCTGAAAATAAGTCATGCTCAAAGAAGGTTAGCTGAGACAGGTAATGCGCTTGCTCTAGCTGAAGCTGCTGTTGTTTTACCTTCAGCTCAGGGTCGTTCAAGCTCAATTGCTCTGCCCTAAGCTGAAAAGACAACTGATTGTAATCAGGTAAATTTGGGTTAAAACTAAACCCCAGCATCCAAATGCGATTCCAAGACTTTAATAGGCTATAGTTTGCGTCAAACTGCTGCTCAAGGGTCTCTAGCGCCTGATTAAGTTGTGTGTATTCATTCGCAAGGCTGTTTGCAGGCAGTGTTTCTAACTTGAGTGTAAGCCGCGCTTTTTCAGTAAAGGCATGCTTTAAATTGCTATTTAGGTTGGCTCCGAATAAGTAGTACACCTGAATAATCAACAAAGAAACCAGCGCCAATAAGGCATAACGACGATACCAAGCAACTGCAATTTCTGCTTTTGTAGGTGCTCTTTTTTCAGCTTTCTCATTGGGTATAACTGATTGAATACTTTCAACTGTGACTGGGTGAACAGCTTTTGATAATGCATCATAGTTCAAAAGGAATAAGGTTTCGTCTTCAACCTGCCAAGTACCGCTCTGGACCTTAAACTTAGCTTCAACAACATTTTTGGCAATACGTTCATCTAGCTCAATTGCGCCCTCTCGAGACATATAATTTAGCAACTGCAATGCATCGTCGACTAGGGTGACAATATCTTGGCTGGGTTTATTCACTATTTGCTCTGGCTTTTTCTTTCGCATTAATAAACTAAGGGGCACTTAGCCCCTCCCTCTATGCATACGCATATTCTGAAACCAATACTTTTTGATAATCGAATAGCCTGCCAACATCACCATTATTATTCCAAATTGCTCTATTGCTATTAAACGAAAACCCACCTGTAGACTCATTAATCTGATTAGTATACACCCTAAGTTCAGAACGAGGCATCAGCTTGCTACCCACAGGGAATTGAAATCTTTGCCCTCCATTAGAAGTAATTTCCCAAAGGCTCAGATCAATAATATGATTACCTAAATTGCCGATCTCTATATATTCATCGGATTCTTTCTTCGGGTCATTACCATCAAAAAAGATATGTGTGATCCCAACATAATGATGTGCATCTCGGCCATAAGCATAACAACTCACCAGATTACTTTGGTTGTCATAAAGATAAACCGTATCCCCTTTATTATTTAGAATGGGTCGGCGACTATCAAAGCTATAGGCATTTTCACGATTTGTATAAACACGGATAACATCTTGTGGAAATAGCAAAGTGTGCTTGTTGAAATCATAATCTTGCCCTTCAGAGCCCGCATTTAATCGCCAGCCTGATAAATCAATAATAGAAGGTCCTAAGTTACTTATTTCAATATACTCATCTTCGAAAAACGCAAAACCAGCATTTACTGCACTAATCTGTACTTGGACTGAACTAAAGAGCGCAAAGTTAGTATTCCACCAAGTAGAAAATGGATCCGGCTCTTTTTTTACAGTATCTAATTGTGCAGTCAGTAACTCGCTTAACTGCTGCCAAGTACGAAGTTTGTCTTTACTAAATACAAGAGATTGTGCTTTTTCCAAGTCATCTAAAGTGAAGTTACTCATACATCCACTCCTTGAATTTCAAGATACTGCTTTGCTCTATTAAGAAACTTGGCACGCTCTTCAAGACCATGGTAACCACCATTTATGCGCTTAGTAATCGACTTTAAGTCATCCTGATCTGCATACTGATTTAGGTGACGACTATGCCAAAAATAACATGCAGTCATCACCGCCGCATTTGGATCGTTTGCGAGACCATCTGGTTGCTCAACAAGCGGTAAGCCTATGGCATTTCCACAGGTTCGATAGTTTTCTTTGCCTGTTAACTGTATTAAGCCTCGCCCTCGATATTTCCAGCCATCACCAGAGCCTATATCACCGTTACCCATGCGGTTGGCATACACAACATTAGCAATTTTCTCTGGGTTTCGCGCATATTGTTCAGCAATATCATCGGTTTGAAAGTATTTACCGAACACCAATCGCAATGCTCTGGCACTATAGTTTAGGTTTTCAACCTTATATTTAAACTGACCACTTTCATGAGCAATTTGCGCAATGAAATGCGCAACACGTAACGGGGTATTAATATCAAAAGTAGCTAATCTGTTTTGGATAGCCGGTAAGTAGTGTTGAATGTCGCTGTCTTTAGCCTGAGGCATAATATGACGCAGCATGTCGAAGTCTATATTCATCACAGTTTCCTTGTTTTAATGGATGTGATTACTATGCCTGAGCTATAAATTCGGACTCAGTGAAAGCAAGGATAGATGCGGGTTAATAGTGCAAAAGGTTGCCGACAGTGAAATAGTGCAAAGTGTTAACGACAATGAGCGAAGCGAATACGTTTGCTTTGCGTAAGTATAGTGCGAAAGGTTTATGACAAGCGCGCAGCGCTTACATTCTGTTCGCGCAAGGTGAAGTGAGCTAGTTTAACTGGAGTTGAGGCCTTATACCATTCCGCTTAAATATCTGATCTAATAGAAGTCATATAAAATCACCAACTCAATAACGTTGAACACAAACATATCTGAACAGCTTTTATCGCTTTCCCGAAAAGAACCCAACGCACGAA
>Ga0213830_1000303_pt1 | contig 44262 bp, 24 predicted proteins | sample SWATP11_FD_161661 | JGI IMG/M metagenome (GOLD analysis project Ga0213830, IMG submission 161661) | Coastal seawater microbial communities from Marineland, Florida, United States - SWA TP1 #1 | ecosystem: Environmental > Aquatic > Marine > Coastal | place: USA: Florida | collected 2016-08-06 | reverse complement strand
ACTGGTTCACACGTTGCCAAAACTTAGCGCTATGGTTCATATGTAAAAGATGCGCAAGCTCATGTACAACCACATAATCAATCACCCAGGTTGGCGCACTTGCTAAATGTAAATTAAAAGTCAGCTCGCGGCGTTTATTACAACTGCCCCAACGACGTTTATAATGTTGAATTTTAAACTTTGTCGGTAATGTTTCTGACATCTGCAAACAATAATCATGAACACGCATTTCAATATAGCTTTCAAGCTTTTCATGTAAAAACTGTTCAAGCAAAGCTAGGTAGTTAGCTTCTTGATGTTTGACGCGTGATGATATTGATAAGGTAAGCTGAGACTGTGCATCTTGTTGCCACGTACTTTTCGGGCCTTTAGCAAATACTATCGGCACGTTTTGCCCAAACAACTTAATAGTGGCGTTTACTAATGGTAGTTGACGGTTTTCAGCATGAATGGATTGTTTGGCTATTTGTTCAACGACCCAATCTTGCTTGGTCTTGAGCCAGGCATCAATCTCAGTTTGTGGAACATAAAAAGGCGCATAAACGGTCAATTTCTGCTCGGCAACTTTAATTGCCACGGTTGTTCTGCGTTTACTGCGCTTTAGGGTGTAATCCAACAAAGATAAGCCAATTCAATTAATAAAAATAAGATATTCCATTTTACCCTGCTAAATAGCTGCTAATCTATAAAGATGACTCACAAATAAGTTTTCATCCTTATGCCTGACAAACCATGTTGTAGTTATACCTCACCAACAGGTAACAAGTGCCAAGAAACAGATATGGGCTCTGGGTTTTGCTTTTGGCATGATAGTAAATTTGATAAATCAGGGCTAGATCTAACCCAAAAATTAGAGCGCTATGCAAAAAAAGGTGGCTTATTAGAAGGCCTGCAATTGCAAAGAGCGAACCTTTCAGGACTTAACTTAATCAAGCAGGATGACGAAGAAGGTTATGATCTCTCCTATTGTAATTTTTATCGTGCTAATTTAACGGGCGCTCATTTATTTAATAATAAAATAGCCAACGCTTCATTAATGAAAGCCAATTTACATAGTGCGAGTTTGCATTACTGTGATTTAAAAAATACCAACTTATTGGGCATCAAACTCAACGACAGTCGAATTGATAATATCGAATTGGGTGACCAATTATTACAAGAAGCGGCTGCATTTAAAGCACGTAAAAATAAGCAGCATGATGAAGCACGAGACTTATTTGAGCAATCTGAAGAAATATATCGCAATTTAAGAAAAGCCTCTGAGCATCAAGGACTTTTTGAACTCGCCGGTAACTTCACCTACAAAGAATTAAGAATGCGTCATGCGCAATACCGAAAAGGCTCAACCAAGCAAATTACTTCTAGCTTTATAGATATGTTATGTGGTTATGGCGAAAAGCCCGAAAATGTCATTCGCTTTAGTCTGTCACTCATTATTTGCTGTGCATTTTGTTATTTCTTATTCGGGGTAAGTTATCAAGATTCTGTGATGCAACTGAGCTTTGAAAACTCATTTCAAAGCAATTTGTCGGCCTTACTGAATAGTTTTTATTTCAGCGTGGTGACTTTTACAACGCTTGGCTATGGTGACATTACGCCAATAGGTTTTTCGAGATTAATCGCAGCCATAGAAGCATTTTGTGGTAGCTTCTCGCTCGCTTTATTCGTCGTTGTTTTTGTAAAGCGCATGACTCGCTAACGCATGATGTATGAACCCTTATGCTCTTTTGCCTGATACATTTTTTTGTCGGCACGATTAATTAACTCTTCAGCATCTACTGTGCTATCAAGCGGTGCTGCAATAAGACCAAAGCTTAAATGCAGCTCAGGGTATTGTTGTTCAAATGCGGCTATAAGTTTTTCGCAAATACTAAAAGCGCTATCTAACTCGCAATCAGGTAAAATGATACAAAACTCATCCCCTCCATAGCGGCACGGTATATCAATCTCGCGAATATTCTCAAGTAAGTATTGCCCTATATATTTAAGGACTTCGTCGCCTTTTAAATGCCCTTGTGTGTCATTCACTGACTTAAAGTCATCAAGATCAAAATAAACAACCGTTAATGGTGATTTGTGACGTCTGGCTCTGGCAAGGTCGCGTTGTAATAGCTCTTGCATGACACGCCGGTTGTAGAGGTTGGTGAGTGGGTCGAGTTTAGCGAGTTTCTCTAGTTCTTGAGTGCGCTGAGCAACTTTTTCTTCAAGGCCTTTTGCATACACTTCGGTGCGGCGTTTCGCATTTTCAATTTCGCCCACTAAGCTGTCGATATAAGTATCAAAGACCAAGGTCGTATCAAAGTAAATTAATTTATCAATGATGTTAAGGGTATGATTTAATTCTTCTTGATCGCTTATTGTGGTGCGAAGTACATTAAATATGAGCTCTTTTAAAGTACACACAGCCGATAAGTAAAGCTTAGGTTCAACACCAATACGCTTATGCACCATACCAATCCGTAAGCGGTTATTAACATACTCATGTTCGTAACGACCGCAAAATAAATCGATTATATACTGCCTTTGCGCATCTCTGAGTCGTGTTAAAGTATCCGCATCACCAATTAATAACGAAATTTCATCTACTTCAGTTTGTTTTTTATAAAACTCATTAACCACATTTTCAATGGCTGATTCTATAATGGGCTTGTAGTTTAATAATGATGAGAGACTGTTTGAAGTCAGCCCTAATAAACTCATTCTGTGCTGAATTTCTACATCATTAATTTGCATTTGTTCAACTAAAGTTTGCTCGGTTCTTCTCATCTACCCACCTCGAACTACTCCTTTTTAATTAAATATAGCCAAGGTTTTGAATCCTACGTACTTAAGTGATAGGTTTTTCTCTAAATTCAGAACAATTTGTATTAGACTGCTATAACAAGCCGTTTCAAAAAAATATTATGCTCGCGAAATTTTTTATTACCGATCAAAACCCCAGCCTAATAGTAAGTGGTGTCTATGATCCAAGCTTAGTTGCTCTTTCTATTGCTACGGCTATTTTTGCTGCTTATTTTTCACTCCATATCATTGATTTAGCGAATAGAACTCAATTTGATTCGTACCGTAAATTAGGCAGTGCAACAGGTGCCTTGGTGATGTCAGGTGGGATTTGGAGTATGCACTTTATCGGCATGCTGGCTTTTTCATTATGCACCACCGTGGAGTACGACCCTACACTGACATTTTTTTCATTTATTCCTGCATTTTTAGCCTGCTATACCGCATTTTCATTTTTGAAACGCAAAGATTTAAAGCAAATACCAACAACAATAAAGCTACTCATTGGCTCTGTATTACTTGGCTCTGGCATTGGTGCGATGCACTACTCGGGCATGGCCGCCATGCAAATGAGTCCGCTGCTTCGCTACGACCGGGCTTGGTTTGCAGCATCAATTGTGGTGGCTGTTGCATTATCTTTTGTCGGCTTATATGCGCGATTTCACTTAGGCGAGCACTTTAAAAAGCTTACGGTGTTACAAACCCGCATCATTTGCGCCATTATCTTTGGCTTTGCTGTAGCGGGTATGCACTATATGGGAATGGCCGCCACCCGCTTTGTTGCAACCTCACCTTTGTTATCTGAAAACGTTCAAACGTCGCAACTTACTTTTATCGCCATTAGCGTTTCATTTGCTACCGTATTATTGACTGCTCTGGTTGGGATTATTAACGGCATGGTGCGTTTTCGCTTATTACTGGCAGAAAAATCAGCAGAAGAGTCGCGCTTGGATGCCATTTTAGGCACTGCAATAGATGGCATCGTAACAATTAATATTCATGGCATTATTTTAAGCTTTAATAAATCAGCAGAAACTATTTTTGGTTGGCGCCAAGACGAAGTGCTGGGCAAAAACGTAAAACTATTAATGAACGACGATATAGCCGCGCAACATGATGGTTACTTAGCTGATAGTAGCAGGCATGAAGTTAAAAAAGTTATTGGCGTTAACCGTAATGTGTTTGCGAAGCACAAAGATGGTCATTTATTTCCTATTCGACTTGGCCTTGGTGAAGTAAAACAGCCTAACGCAGAAACACTGTTTGTTGGCTTTATAACTGATTTAACAGAGCAACGTGCACTACAGCAAAGTCTCGAAGAAAAAGAGAAACAATATCGTACCTTAATGAACAATACCCCAGGCGCTGTATTTCGTTGTTTGTTAGATGAACACTGGACGATGAAGTTTATAAGCCCCAGTGTTTCTGACTTAACAGGTTACAGCCCTGAAGAGTTTACCGATGGCACAGTTACATTTGCTCAAATCATTAATAACGATGATGTAGCGCATATTGATGAAGTTATGGAAAAAGCCATAGCTGAAAAAAACCAATATGCGGTTGAGTACCGCATTCGCCACCGAAATGGCAAAGTTGTGTGGGTTTTAGACCAAGGAACAATTAACGAAAATAGTGATTCTGAACAAAAGTGGATCGATGGTGTACTTATCGATATCACCGCTCGTCACGAATATGAAGAATCACTCAAAAAAGCAAAACAAGAAGCTGAAGCCGCAGCACAAGCAAAACAATCATTTATGGCAAACATGAGCCATGAAATACGCACGCCAATGAATGCAATAATCGGCTTTAGCGACATATTAATGGATAGTCCTCTTAGTAAAGAGCAACAAAAACATATTATTACTGTCAATAAATCAGCTCGCTCACTGCTGCATTTGCTTAATGAAGTACTAGATTCTGCAAAGTTAGAAAAAGGCAAACTCGATATTCAGGCAGAGCACTTTAACTTACAAGCCTTGCTCGACAATATCGTCTCGACTTTTTGGCTTGAAGCGAAGCGTAAAGATATTCTGCTTGATTTGATTATCGCTGATAGTGTTGCGCCTATTTATATTGGCGATGAGTCTCGCATTCGCCAAGTGATGAATAATCTCATCGGGAATGCAATTAAATTTACCGAGCAAGGGTCTGTCACAATTACGGTGAGTCAAACTCAGAATAAACAATTGTTTTTCGAAGTACAAGACAGCGGTATTGGCATAGCCAAGCACCGCTTAGATGCTATTTTCCAGCCATTTGAACAAGCCGACGGCACCATGACACGCCGATTTGGTGGCACAGGTCTTGGCACCACTATTAGTAAGCAGCTTGTTGAGTTAATGGGTGGTTCAATTGGTGCTATTAGTGAAGAAGGTAAAGGCAGCTGCTTCTACTTTAGCCTTCCTTTACAAGAAGGTGATATCAGCCAAGTCGATACCCTAACTTGTAATCAATTAAACTTACCAAAACTTCGCATATTAGTGGTTGATGACATTGAGCAAAATGTTGAGCTACTGAACATTTTATTATCGCAAGCTGGGCACACCATCAGTACGGCTCACAATGGTCTTGAAGCCATTGCAGCATTTGAACAGCAAAGCTTTGATGTGATTTTGATGGATATACATATGCCGGAATGTGATGGCATTACGGCCTGTAAAGAAATCCGCGAAATAGAGAAAATCAGATGTTTAAAAATTACACCTATCATCGCGTTGACGGCGAGTGTTTTACAACAAGATAAAATTACTACAAAGCAGGCCGGTATGAATGGCTTTGCAAATAAACCCGTTGATATTAACCAGCTGAACCATGAAATTGCGAAAGTGCTTGGTTTAGAAGTAAATAAAATCACTAACAATAAAGTCGGTGATGAGAAAAAGCACATCAACTACGACAAAGGTGTTTTGATGTGGGGAAGCAAAGAGAAATTAAATACGGAAATTGGCTTATTCCTAAGCAATCATCAACAGAGTATTCTACGACTGAAGGATCAGAAACTCAGTGAAGACGAACAAAAAGCAATTTTGCATACTCTTAAAGGAGTCGCGGGTAATTTAGCACTAGCAAAATTATTATACTTGTTATCAAACGCTGAGAAAGAACGTGAAAAGGAAAGCTTCCCTACACTCATTGCCGAGTGCGAACAGGAATGGCAAACGCTGATTGCATTACTTGCAGAACAGCCGCAGTCTAGTTCACAACAGCAACCCATACACGAAACGTCGCTGGGCGCATTTATTAGCCACATTGAGGCACTGCAAGCGCAAGCTGAGCATGCAGAAATAGACGATGATTTATTAAGCCAAGTGCAATCCCAAGCACCGGCAACCTACCAAGATCAGGTTGTTGAAATTTGTGCGCATTTTGAAAACTTTGACTTTGATGCAGCAAGCACTGCTTTATCAGCTTTAAAGCACACTCTCCAAGCTGCTAAGGAACACCTATGACGCAAATCTCAGAACGTGCAAGAATTTTGGTCGTCGATGATGAACCAGCCAATTTAAAAGTGATCCGTGAAGTACTCGCTAACGATTATCGCTTATCGTTTGCAAAATCTGGCGAGCTTGCTCTTCAGCTTATTGAGAATGAACCTCCTAAGTTGATTTTGCTCGATATTATGATGCCAGATATGAGCGGTTTCGAAGTCTGTAAAGTGTTAAAAGCAAACCCTAAAACTGCTCATATTCCTGTTATCTTTGTTACCGCACTTTCTCATGAGCAGGATGAGTCTGAAGGCTTTGCTCTAGGTGCAGTCGATTATATTACCAAACCAATTAGCCCTGCGATTGTCAGGGCGCGGGTTAAAAATCATTTATCATTAGTGCAAGCTGAGCAACTGCAATTAGCCCACATTGATTTGATCCAACGTTTAGGCCGCGCCGCAGAATATAAAGACACCGACACCGGTGAGCACATTGCAAGAATGAGCCGCTACAGTAAAGTACTCGCCCTTGCCTATGGCATGAGTGAGTACGAGGCCGAGCAGCTTAAACAGGCAGCGCCTATGCATGACGTTGGTAAGATAGGCATTCCTGATTCAGTACTATTAAAGCCTGGGCGCTTAAACGAAAACGAATACGAGCACATGAAACAACATGCCTTAATCGGTGCGAAGATTTTAGAGAACTCAACTTCGCCGCTATTACAACTTGCGCATAAGCTTGCCCTTGAACACCATGAAAAATGGGATGGTACGGGTTATCCGTATGGCCTGAAAGGCGAAGAAATCAGTATTGAAGGGCGTATTGTCACCATTGCAGATGTGTTTGATGCTTTAACCTCAAAACGCCCTTATAAAAAAGCCTGGTCGGTTGAAGAAGCGCTCGACTTATTGAAAGACGAAGCTGGTAAGCATTTTGACCCGCAACTAGTTGATTTATTTATTGGTCAAATAGATAGCATCATAGAAATCAAAAACACTTATACGAGCTGAGATATTAAGGCCTCATTTGAGGCCTTTTTTAATTGCATCGTAATCATGCGAAGTAATTTCATGGCTATTACCAGCACAATCTTTAAAATACATTGAATAAGTAACACCGTGGTCAGCAACAAATGTTTTAACATCAAACTGAGCGAGATGCTCAAGCCATGCTAAAAACTGTGCTGCATTTGCGCCAAAAGCAATACCTTTGCTTCTACCGTCTGCTTCAAAGAGTGCTAAACGAATTGTCTTTGCTTGGTCCTCTAAGGTTAAAGGCCCTTTTCCTTCATCCCAAAAAGCAAGCTCTGGTACAACATTAAAGCCAAGTACTTGCTCATACCACTTTAGCGCAGCCGATAAATCATCAACATTTAAGTGGCAATGATCAACACCACATAAAGATGGAATAGCCATGTTACTCACCAATTTCGGTTTTTAACTGCTCTAAAAATTCGAGCATGTAAGCTGTGCGTCGTTTAGCTTCATCTTTTGCCGATGGCGTGTTCATACTCTCGCTAATGTGTAACAGCTTAATGAAGAAATGATCGAGGGTGTATTTTGTATCGTCAGGTTCGCGGTTTAAGCAAAATGGATCGTCTTTATGATACAGATAGCGACCAATTGAGCCCCCTACTTTCATACAGCGACTCACACCAATTGCACCTAATGCATCCATTCGGTCCGCGTCTTGCACTATTTGCGCTTCAACACTTTGAACTTTGATATTGGCACTAAAGCTATGTGCGGCAATAGCATGATGAATAGCACTAAAATACTGCTCAGGATAATTAATTGAGGCTAAAAAACTTAGCGCTTTGTCTGCGGCCATGGTCGATGCTTTTGCCCGATCTGGGTGGTTCTTTGCAACCGCAACACAATCATGTAACCAAGCTGCGGGTAACACCACGGCCATTTCTGCCTGCTCGGCAATACACAATTGTTTTGCAACCCTCACTACTCGTTCGATATGACTAATATCGTGTGCGACATCGGCATGGAGTAAAGACAAAATAAAGTCTCGACATTGAGTTTCTAACGCTGCAAAGTCTATTTTTGGCTGCATATACTGGCTATCACCATTTACTGATTGAAATTATGCTTACTTTAGCGTGCTTACTGGATTTGTTCAAAACATTCATTGTATGTTTGCCAGTGCTTCATTAAACTATGCCCCCTTTTGTTTGACGCGAGAATCCCTATGTCATCTGCTATTTACCTGCAAGCTGGACGAGAAAAATCATTAAAAAGAAAACACCCTTGGGTGTTCTCTAAAGCTATTAAAAAAGTAAAAGGTAAGCCAGGACTAGGTGACACTGTCACTATCTATGACAATGACGGTAAGTTTTTAGCGATTGCAGCTTACAGCCCGCAATCGCAAATTCGTGCTCGCGTATGGAGCTTCGATCAAAACGAAATCATTGACCAAGCATTTTTTGAAAAGCGTTTGCGCCGTGCCTATGCTGCGCGCGAACAGGTGATCAGCGAAGGCGGCTTAACGGGTTTTCGTTTAAGCGCTGCAGAGTCTGACTACTTACCAGGCATCACTATCGATAAATTTGATAATGTACTGGTGTGCCAACTGCTTAGTGCCGGTGCAGAGCGCCATAAAGGTGAAATTGTTGCTGCACTTATGGCCATTTTCCCTGGTTGCGATATTTATGAGCGATCAGATGTTGATGTTCGTACTAAAGAAGGCCTTGAGCCAATCAAGGGCGTACTTTGGGGTAAAGAACCAACAGAGCCAGTCGTCATTGAAGAAAATGGCTTAAAACTCGAAGTAGACATTCTTGAAGGCCACAAAACTGGCTTTTACTTAGACCAACGTGATAGTCGTGCAGCTCTTGAGCGCTTTGTTAAAGACAAAACAGTATTAAACTGCTTTAGCTACACAGGTACTTTCTCGCTTTATGCTTTGCGTGGTGGTTGTAAACACGTTACTAACGTCGATGTATCACAGCCAGCGCTTGATACGGCTAAGCGTAACGTTGAGCATAACAACCTTGATTTATCTAAAGTTGATTTCGTTAAACAAGATGTCTTTAAGTTGTTGCGCCAATACCGTGATGAAGGTGTGCAATTTGATACTATCGTTATGGATCCACCAAAATTTGCAGACAACAAAGCGCAGTTAACCGGTGCTTGCCGTGGTTATAAAGATATTAATATGATTGCGATGCAAATCTTAAAACCAGGTGGCACTTTACTCACTTTCTCGTGCTCTGGATTAATGGAACAAAATTTATTTCAAAAAGTGGTTGCAGATGCTGCCCTTGATGCAGGTAAAGACTTATTGATCATGGAGCGACTAAACCAAGCTGCCGACCACCCGATTGCTGGCAGCTACCCTGAAGGCTTTTATCTTAAAGGCCTGATCTGTAAAGTTTACTAGTTAAAATTTACAATTTCTAAACCGGCACTCAAGGAGCCATCTTGCTCCTTGGTTGCTCGTATCACACGGGCTGTTGCATCAAATGAGGTAATAGCCGTGCTAGTCGAAGCAATTAACACCCGATACAGACTGCCTATTTCTAAAACTTCATCAAGGTGAATTGCCAGCCCTGTTGCACTTAAATCAGTGCACATAGCCTGAATTTCTTCGCCATTAACAACATCTAATGGGATTAGTTTTGCAGGGGTATGAATTTGCATGCGGCGAAAGTCGCGTTTTTCCTCATGAAACATATGGCCTCCTATACCAGTGTTTTTATTTTCTCTATTAATGTTTTAACAGAAAAAGGCTTCACTACATAGGCGTCACACCCGGCATCAAACCCCGCTTTTTGTTCAAGCTCGGTTTCAAGGCCAGACACCATGACAACAGGAATTTGCTCTGTTTCTGGGGTGTTTTTTAGTAATCGGCAGGTATCATAACCATCTAAGCCCGGCATACAAACATCTAGTAGTATAGCATCTGGCGGCTCTGCAATGGCTGAAGTTAAACACGATGCGCCTGAGTTTGCATAACTTAATGAGAACTCATCCCCAAGGCTTGCTTTGAGCATTTCAAAATTAAAATATTCATCATCGACGACCAAAATAGTTGGTCGCGGTCGATTTACCGTACGCTCAGGAACTGAGATCGGTTTTTCCTTTTCAATGCCCACATAATCTCCTTTTAGCATCTGTGTTTGTAACTTAAAGCAAGGAGGCGCTAACCTCATTGCTCATTCCTTAGTATTATAACTCACATTCTTTGATTGCGTTTAAAACACGTTTAGCAGATACAGGATAAGGTGTCCCTAGTGTTTGTGCAAATAAAGAAACACGTAACTCCTGTTGCATCCAAAATATCGCACTGATCTCTTCAGGAATTGGCATACCCTTAGGAATTTTATTAGCTAATTTTTGATATTGCTCAGCTACTTTTTCAAGCTCAAGCACACACAACCTATCACGATTAGGATCAACAGGGAGCTTTTCTAGGCGGCGTTCAATGGCTTTTAAGTAACGAATTAAATCCGTCATTTTTGCTGCGCCGTGCTGGCTAACAAAGCCTTTGAAAACTAAGCTTTGTAACTGTGATTTAATATCACCGTGCGCTGTTATCATGGTTAAATCAACGCGTCCTTTCATACGTTTATTTAAGCCATGAGCAATACTTAGCACTTGCTCTACTTGGGTAGCGATCTCAACAACCGTATCACCAAGCTCACCGCGAATTTGCTCTTTCGCTTTTTCAAATGCATCTGCTGTGCGAATGTTGCCGTATTTAGTTAATAGGCTATCGACGGCTGCAGCGATACAGTCATCAATTAAGTCATTGACCTTACCAAACGGATTAAAGTACAAACCTAATTTAGATTTGTTTGGTAAGTTTTGTTGTAAATACTTAATTGGTGATGGCACATTTAATAACACTAAGCGGCGTAAACCTTGTTGGTGCGCTTGCTGTGCTTTGTGTTCATTATCAAATAGCTCAACCGCAGCTGAGTCTTTTTTATCCACCAGCGCTGGAAACGCTTTGATTTCGTATTGACCTTGTTTTTTCACGTAAGAGCTTGGTAACTCGCCAAAGCTCCACTCAGTCAAATCAGCTTTTTCTATACCCTTGTCGGCTACTTTCGATAAGGTATCCGTTACCTTACCTTGTAACTGGGCTTTTAGTTTAGATAAATTTAAACCGCGAGCGAGTAGCTTATCGTGTTCATCGCGCACTTCAAACTGTAAGCGTAAATGCGGAGCAAGGGTTGATAAATCCCATGCATCAGGCTCAACACGCACACCTGTCATACGTAATAAGCGCGTGCTAATTGCATCAATTAGGTTGCCTTGCATCGGCTCGATTGCAGCAAGTACCGCATCGGCGTAGTTTGGCGCAGGCACAAAGTTGCGACGAATCGTTTTTGGTAGCGACTTGATAAGCGCACAAATTAATTCATGTCTAAATGCAGGAATATGCCAATCAAAGCCAGTTTCTTGAACTTGATTTAACAGCGCTACCGGAATTTGTACCGCAACACCATCGACGGCTTGCCCTGGATCAAAGTGATATGCCAGTGGTAATAATAAGTTCTCTTGCTGCCAAGTATCTGGGTAATCAAACTCGGTAACATGATCAGCACCATGCTGCATTAATTCTTCTCGAGACATATGCAAAAAGCGTTTATCTTTTTGTTTTTGTCCTTTCCACCACTTATTAAACGCGGCACGATTATTTACATCTTGTGGAATTTTCTTGTCGTAGAATTCAAACAGGGTTTGTTCATCAACTAAAATATCACGGCGGCGAGATTTATTTTCAAGAACCTGAATATCTTCAATTAACTCTTGGTTATATTGTAAAAAGCCTTCATTTTGACCCAGTTCTTGCTCTACTAAAGCGGTGCGAATAAACAACTCGCGACTTACTTTTGGATCAATATTGCTGTATACACAGCGGCGCTTATTAACAATTAATAGGCCATACAAGGTTTGCTGCTCAAACGCGATAACTGCACCCGGCTTTTTCTCCCAATGCGGTTCACTGTAGCTGCGCTTTACTAAATGCTGTGCAAAGCCTTCAACCCATTTCAAGTCTATGCGCGCGTTGATCCGCGCATAAAGCTTACTGGTCTCAACAAGCTCTGCCGACATAATCCATTTTGGGCTCTTTTTAAATAATCCTGAACCTGGGAAAATATGGAATTGGCTGTTGCGGGCGCCTTTATAAATTTGTTTTTCATCTTTAAAACCAATATGACTTAACATACCGCTTAATAAAGATTGATGAATTCGCTCGCTATCAGCAACATTGGTAGTGGCCTTCATGCCCATTTCATTACATACCGTTGATAGCTGATAAACAATATCTTGCCATTCGCGAATACGCATATAGGCTAAAAAGTCCTTTTGGCATAACTTTCTAAACTGGCTATTGCTCAATTCAGATTGCTGCTCTTCAAGGTAATTCCACAGATTTAAAAAGGCGATAAAATCTGAATCAGGGTCATCAAAACGGCCATGCTTTTCATCCGCTGCACCGCGTTTTTCTTGTGGTCGCTCTCTTGGGTCTTGAATCGACAATGCCGCAACTATAATAATCACTTCACGCAGTGCACCTAAGCCATCGGCAGTCAGCACCATTTTCGCTAAACGTGGGTCAACAGGTAAACGGCTTAAGCTTCTGCCTGATTTCGTAAGCTCAGTCTTTTTATGGCGTTTAGCTGGCTTAATTGCTTCGAGTTCTTCAAGTAGCGTTAAACCATCGTTGATATTACGGCTATCCGGCGCTTGCACAAACGGGAACTGCTGCATGTCGCCAAGCCCCAAACCAAGCATTTGCAAAATAACAGAAGCTAAGTTGGTGCGTAAAATTTCAGGATCGGTAAACTCTGGTCGCGAATTAAAGTCTTCTTCACTGTATAAACGAATACAGATACCCGCTTCAATACGACCACAGCGACCTTTACGCTGATTGGCACTGGCTTGTGAAATTGGCTCAATCGGTAATCGTTGAACCTTTGTTCGATAGCTGTAGCGACTAATACGCGCGGTACCTGGGTCGATAACATAGCGAATACCCGGCACCGTTAATGACGTTTCAGCAACGTTGGTGGCTAAAATAATATGACGGCGACTGTGCGGCGCAAAAATTCGGTTTTGTTCAGCGTTTGATAAACGCGAATAGAGCGGTAAAACATCCGTGCCTTTGAGGTTTCGCTTTGATAATGCATCGGCGGTATCGCGAATTTCTCGTTCACCGTTCATAAAAATCAGAATATCGCCAGGGCCTTCATCGCAAAGCTCATCGACTGCATCAAAAATACCCTGTAATTGGTCACCATCCGCTTCCATCTCGTCTTTGTTGATTTCAGTGGTTGGTCTATAACGAACCTCTACTGGGAAAGTTCGACCGGATACTTCGATGATGGGTGCATCATCAAAATGTTTAGAAAAACGCTCTGGGTCAATTGTTGCTGAGGTGATAATAACTTTTAAGTCAGGACGTTTTGGCAGTAAATTTTTTAAATAGCCTAAAATGAAATCGATATTCAGGCTACGTTCGTGGGCTTCATCGATGATGATAGTATCGTACTGATTTAGGTATCTGTCTTGTTGAATTTCAGCCAGCAGAATACCGTCTGTCATCAATTTAATATAGCTATTGTCAGAAACTTGGTCACTAAAACGAATTTTAAAACCCACTTGTTGACCTAGCTCGCATTGCATTTCTTCTGCAATACGATTCGCGACACTTCGAGCCGCGAGTCGGCGAGGCTGGGTGTGGCCAATGTATCCATCAACACCGCGGCCAAGTTCTAAACACATTTTTGGGATCTGCGTCGTTTTACCAGAGCCAGTTTCACCGGCAATGATCACCACTTGGTTATTGGCAATCGCCTGTTTAATGTCATCTTTCTTTTGGCTAACAGGAAGTTGCTCTGGGTAGGTCACTTTAGGCAATGCAGCCAAACGTTGCTCGCGCAATTGCTGCGAACGACTAATATCTTCTGCTATTTTTTGCGCTATGTTTGCTTGCTTAGTTTCATCGTTGATTTTTTTAATACCATGAAGGCGTTTTTTGAAGATGAATTGATCTTTGCGTAAACACGTTTTTAATTCGCCGAACAGCGGACCTAGGTTAACCACCCGATACCCTTATATTTCTTAACCAATAGACTGATATTGTATCAAATAATCTATCAGGTGGTCATGGCTTTATTTATGCCAATTCGCTTAATTAAGTGAACAGTTTTGAGGCAATAAAATCTCGTTGATAACAAGGCAAAAATTTCGTTATTTAGTTGTTCTAAATGAGAGATTTTTAACGCAGTTAGCGACAGATTTAATCCCTCAAAATGATTAAGTATTATTGCGAGTTGGCATAATCCTCTCGGTTGGAATTGGCATTGCACAAACATCGATGTAATCAGGGCTTTCAACAAACCACGCTTCTACTCGATTTTTACGCGCTTCGATGAGGTCTTTAAAGGCATTTGAGTCTGTTTTCATCACCCGAAATTCACTGTTATCTGTATCTTTAATATCTGCTAATACTTGCATATCTGTGATGGGGTTAAATGGCTGACCTTCAGTGGCTTTACGCTGCAATAGGTTAAAGTGCTCCATGCCTTCTAAAACATGACCAAACACGGTGATATTACGGTCTAAATAGCGCTGGCTATTACCGATGGTGACATAAAATTCGGTACCACCGGAATTAATATCATTACCGCGGGCCATAGCAAAAATTCCTGGGCAATGTACTTGCCATGTTTCGGTTTGGCTTTGGTTTTGTGCCACAGCAAAGCCATTTAAAAAGCCCGTTCTAGCGGCATAGCCATCAGGCCCTTTAAGCTCTGTAATCGCTAAAGGAGCCTCGGTGCGTAGATAAAACTCAGCAGGTAACCCTTTTTTGGCATTTTTAACAGGTTTACTTTCGCTGGCATCCCCGCCCTGCGCAACAAATCCTTCAACAAAGCGATACATACTCAGGCCTTGATAAAACCCTTCTTTGGCAAGCTGTCGCATGTTATTTGCGTGAATAGGCGCTAGTTTATCGTTTAGTTCGATATAAGCAGCACCCGTAGGTAAGGTTAATTTAATGACGTTTTCGGCACTGACTTTTCGCCACTCACTGCTATTTGCGGTTTTAATGATTTCGCCAGCGGAACGTTTTTGGCTTGTTTCTTTTGCAGTAATTGGTGCAGCTAAAACTACGCCAAGACACAGAGTTAATAGACTTAATTTCATTGTTATTATCTTTTAAGTAATTGACAATTCAGCCTATTAACTTATGCCCTAATAAGCAAGTAAAAGCGATGTTTGATCACAAGTAGAGCTATTAGTCCCAATCAAATTTATAAAGAATATCAACATTTTGATAAAGGCCGCTGGTGACCTCAATATACAATTGCGACAACAATTGATAACGAACTGCCACTTCACTTAGTGAATCAAAAATACCGACACTGTATTTTACTTGAATACCTGGTGTAACATAGCCAGATATTTCAACTTTGGTGTCATCCCCGCTACCGCTTGAACTTAAGCTAACATCAGACAAACCAAAGCTTTCACCAATTTTAGATACCACACCTTCACTACGGTTTACACCTTGGGCAAGCAATAACTGGGTGAGCATCGCATCGGTTGAACTATCTCCTTCATCAAGAGGTTGCCCATTTAATAAATAAGCCAATGCTTGGGCTTGGTCCATCGCTGGCTCTGAGAATACTTTTAATGAAGGCTGTTCAACATTACCAGTTAAGGTAATACCCGCAATCACGCCATTCGAGGTGTTGTCTGGATTACGAATTGCCTTAATGTTCAAGTACGGTTTATCAATTGAGCCGCTAAAGCCCACCTGACCGGTACGAATTTGCAAGTCTTGACCAAAAGCACGATAGGTACCTTGAACTAGGTTCAACTCACCCGTTGCTATCATCGGCGTAACTTGGTCCATGCTGATGTTTATGTCACCTTCAACTTTTGACTGTAAGCCAAACGAGTCAACGCGCACATCATTTTCAACCAACACCTTTAAGTTAATAGCATAATCAAAGGGGACTTTTTCTGACTGTTGCTGCTCAATATCAACAATGACTTCATCATCGCTGACTTGCACAGCTCCTTCTGGTAGCTCTTCAATCGCAATACGTCCCCATGGCACGACGACTTGGCCATCAAGATTAAACGCATTATTTTTTAAAGACATAGTTAAATCTGGAGACACTTTAAAGGTGACATCTTGCTGAGCACGCACAAAAAACTCTTTACCGTTCAATTTCACGTCAACGTCTGGTAAATCTTGCTGCCAATCGACACCGCCAGATAAGTTAAGTGCGCCCCCTTCAGTGTCTTTCAGCTCACCCGTGAGCTTTGCACTTTGGTTATTAAAGGCAATGTTTACATATGAATTTTGCAGCGATACGGGCAATGTTGCCCCTTCTAGATTGATTTTTTCAACATCAAATTCACCATTGAGTAATGGCTCTTTCAAGGTGCCTGCGATTGCTAAACGGCCTTTAATATCGCCTGTTAATTGTTCAAGTGATGCAATAAAGGGTCTTAAGTTTGTTAACTCAATTTTCTCAATAACCAAGTCGCCCGCTAAGGTCTGTTTATTTTGTATATCATCAATGTTGAGCTGTGAAGTCACTTTACCTAATACGGATGAATCAAGGGTGGCATTAAGTTTACCAACTTGCGCATCACTCATTGCCGAGATATCTAAAACCTCTACCGGTAATTTATAGACATTTGCACCATCAATTAAGGATGCTTCTAGCTGCTGTGTTTTGATATTGGCACGAATCGTTTTCAATGCGCCATTATTCCAATTAGCAACAAACTCCCCGTTTGCATTGCCAATTACTTTCAAATTATCTGGTAAGAAGTGTTTAAATTCAGCAATAGATAACGCAGCAAGCTTTGCATTCAACTGACCTAATTGTTTAGTTTGCTGCAAGGTCTCAAAACATAGTTTTGAGTTATCGCTTTGCCAGCAGTGCGCGGCTACATTAAAGTCAAAGGTTTTGGTATTTAGTTGAATATTAACCGGCTTATTAGTACCAAAGCGCACCTGATTATCGGTTACAAGAATCTGACTTAACGCACCTTGCCAGATTTCTTTATTAAATTTACCGTCAACATCAAATGATGCTTTCCCTTGATCTGCATCGAGTAAAAAAGCTAAATGGTGATCAGTTTTATCTCCACTGGCATCTAACTCAATTTGATTAATTTTATGTTCGCCTACACTTGCAGAATCAAGAATAAGTGACAGGTCAGTTTGCCAGTCTGCGGCATAATCGAATTGCCCTTTTAATGTTAAACCATCGACCTGAATATCTTGATAACTCAACGTATGAAGTACCATATTTAAATCAACCGTTGGCGCGAGTCGCTTTCCACGTAAAGTCAAATCAGCAAACCCCTTACCTTGCATAGGCAAGATATCTTGACCACTTGCATCTAAACGCATTTTACCTTCGACGCGCCATACATCATCTACCTGACCTGATAAGGCAATTTCATTTTTACCACTTTTCACTTCAAGCTTTTTAAAACTCGCATGTAAGCTGCTATCAAGTTCAAAATCCGAAAGTAAGGTCACAGGAACTTCATTTATTGAACCATTTAATTGCGTGTTATCTAACGCAAGCTGCCATTCACTTGCCTGTAAATTGAATGAACCATTAAACTCACCGGATAAGTCACTGCTCAGTGCATCCGTTAAGTATTGTGCTTTTAAGTGGCTTAAAACCCCTTTAAACTCGCTTTTTACCCCGTTCGACCAATCAACTGATGCGTTAATGTCTGCTTTACTGTCATTAGCATTGAGGCTTAACTGCTCAAGTTTTGCGTTTGTTAAACTACCGTGTAATTGCGATTTCACAGTCATTGCAGGTAATGCGTCTAACTGCGTTACTAGGCTCAAATCGACAGCATAAGCATCGGCATGGCCTTTGGCTTTTAAATCAAAGTCCGATAATTGCAGCTGTTGTGTATCTGTCGTAATTTGCCACTTTGCTATCTGGCCTGTTAAATCAAATGGGTAATTTGTTTGTTTTAGGTTAACAGCCCCTTTTAACTCTGCTGGGTACGCTCCTTGCGTTACTAAATCTAACGTTAAATCCTCAAGCGGGCCTGAAAGCGATAACTTCGCTTGATGCTCAGTGCTTTTTACAGACACTGCTCCCTCAATTGTATTTTCACCAGAAAGCTCTGCCATTAAATTAGAGTGCAATTGCCATTGCTGATAACTTGCAGCAAGCTTTTCAAGATTAATATCGCTGCCCTTAGCAGACGCAACTAATTCAATATTTTCGACTAGCTGAGCCTCTTCAGCACCATAAGGAGTAACAGCAACTTTACTGATTTGAAGTTGCTTTAACTCAACATTAATCGGTAGCGTAATATCAAGTGCTGGTAATGCTGGCAGCTCTGTTAATGGCGTTGATTTAGGCTGCTCTTTTGCTTCGTGTAGCATCACAGCAACATCAGCAATGGTCAGTGTATCCACTGTAATATCCGATTCTTCGCCGCGACCACTTAAGTTTAATTTGTTGACTGTTACATCGGCGCTCGGGTGCGCAAGATTAAAGCGATTAATTGCAACGCGCTTAACAGCAACTTTCATTGGTAAGCTAATTTGTGCGGCTTGCTCAGCTTCAGGCTCTGTTTCAGAGCCCTGCTCAGTTGATGCAGCTTGGCTTTTAATATTTAAATCTATCGACTGGGCGCTTAAATTATCTAGGCAGATACCATCACAACTCCACCAGAATAAATCAATTTTTAGCTGCTTTGCCTCAAGCTTGATGCCTTGATTTTCAAAGTGAACATCAAACGCATCGTTATATAAAAAACGCCCAGATGGCAGGTTGATTTTTAAACCATCAACTAACTTATTCGCTGTGTATGCAATAAAGTGATTACCGGGCGCGGTGAATAGCGAACAAAACACTATAACTAGCAGACTTGCCAACGTGATTGATAGAACCTTGGTTATCTTTTTTAACATCTTCATTAGATTTCAGGCCCTATGGTAATACTTAATCGGGTACTTTTGCTTTCTTTTGTTAAACCCCAAGCATGGTCGATACGTACAGGGCCAACCGGTGTTAAATAGCGAAAACCAAAACCGGCACCAACTTCGACGCGATCACTAAAATCATTAGTCGCAGTACCACTATCGACAAATAAGGCTGCGCGCCAATGTTCAGCAAATTGATAGTTATATTCAACAGTGCCACTCATTAAATATTTACCACCAATTAGGCGCCCTTTTTCATCTTCAGGGGAGATAGATTCATAGGCAAAACCACGTACACTCTGATCACCACCGGCATAAAAACGCAGTGATAACGGCACATCATTTATATTATCGACCAACATGGCACCTAGATTGGCTCTTAAAAACAGCATATGGCGTTCTGCAAAAGTAGTTAACCAGGCATTTTGCAGTTGTAAGCGCAAAATATTGGTTGAAGACATCATATCTTTTAAACCAAACTCTACTGACATCATCCATTGATAGCCTTCATAAGGCGTTGTGCCCCCCTCGGTGTCTTTTTTGGCATAACTAATACCAGGCATCAGCATTTTTGCGCTTTGTTCTTCATCCCCTATTCGATAGGTCTCGTAATCGCGTCTTAGAAAAGCAGTACGTACCCAATCGTCATCAGTGAGCCACTGCCGCTGAAGCTGTCCCGTGAATATACGACTGTATAAATCATTGGTTAATTCATCTTCAAGCTTGTAACCCACAGAAAAGCGCCAAAGATCATCATTAGGGTCGTCAACTGGCACCGTATAGCCAAGTGAAATATCTTGCTGGCGCTCAGATACATTGAGGTTACTTTCTAAATAATGACCATCTTCGGTGATCCAAGGCTTGGTCCATTTGAAACGGACTTTTGGTCCAAGGTCAGTGCTATAACCGCCACCCACTTCATAACTATTGGCAGGTTTGTGTAATACATCAACGTTGACAGGCACTTGATTATTTTTACGTTTTGCAATATCTGCATACACACGAACACTGGCAAAGTAAGGGGTGCTCGACAATGCTAAGTTGTAATCAGAAATCTCGGTCGCATTATAAGGCTGACCTTGTTTAAATTCAGCCAGCGAACGAATGTATTTTTCGGCTGGAGTCTCACTACCAATTGTGATGTCACCAAACTGATAACGGGGCCCAGTATCGACATTGAAAATGACTTTTGCGCTATTATTTTTTAGCGAAACTGCCAATTTATGCTCATGCCATTTTGCATCAAAATAGCCTAAGTCTAATAGTTGGCTTTCAATACGTTTTCTTGCGGCTTCATATTTACCGTGATTTAAAAAGTCACCTTGTTTGATTTTGATGCTGTTGACGGCAGACATAAATTCAGCGTCATCTTTACCGGCACCCGTGATAGTCACGTTAATATCTGCAATACGGGTAGCAGGACCACGTTGAACATCAACAATTAAAAGCTGCTGAGCATCATCGAAACTAATCTTGATTATCGGCTTATAATAACCAAGCGCCTTTAAACTCATTTCAACTTGGCTTTTAGCGTGACGCCTTAATGCCTTAGAAGTTTTTTCATCGACCAGTTGCTTAATGTAAAGCTCAACGTTTTTTTCGAGATCATCACTGATCCCTTGAATTTTATAATCTTTAATAACAGTTGAGGCACTAATTGCGTGCTGGCTGTATGAAAAGCAGATAAACACAAAGACAAAAAAGAAATGCCGAGTATACAAAAAATATCCTTACTTTTTTGGAAGAGTCATAATCTAAAATGAGTACAAAAAGATACTAGCACAGTGCAATAGCCACTGACATAATTGAAATGTTAAAATTAGTACGCGTTAAACAATTATTTTCGCTACAATAGCGGATAATACCTAGATTTATAATGAATGAGCGACTAAATGCACTTCCCTGATGACGAAAACGGTCAATTATTAGCTGAAATTGCTGACGCTGGTGTAGATTTAACCAGTATGCAAACTATCGATTTCTATATTCTTTTTGAACAAAAGCCTGAAGCAGAAAACTTTGCTGAAGCCATTACAAGTGATGAACTTGCCCCTTCAACAGAGTTAGCCAAATGCCCAGATACAGGGGTGTGGGAAGTAATTACTCGTGTGAAGATGGTGCCAGATCACACCTTACTTAGCCAAACAGAACAATACTTAGAAAGCATTGCTAATAGCCATAATGGTTATGGCGATGGTTGGGGGTTGATGGCCGAAGAAGAATAAGCCATTCCACAATCTCGTAAGGGGATCAATTTAATTGATTCGCCTTACGAAAATTGCCCTGATAATCAAATAGCTTTTCAGCCACTTTCCAACCGTATTTTTTATTTTTACGCGCAATCACAAAATCGGGGGCAAGTAGTTGCTGTTGTAAATTGACAACCTGCTCCGCGCTTTGCCAATCCATTGGGGTAAAACCAGGTGCTGCTCGCTTACCAAACTGCTTATTAAAAATAAATCGTCCGGTGTCATTTGCTAAGTTAAATACCTCATCACAACTGGCTCCATCTTCATCATAATAGCTAATTTTAAGTAAACCTTTTGCGAGCACCTGAGCTGACAAACCACTACACCTTAATACCAAGGCATCTTTTAAATTTAGTGCTTCTCGTAGTTTATCATCAGGGTCTGCCATCATGGTACCACAGGACTGACACTGCCTTGCAGCAATATCATTTTGTTCACCACACTGCTCACATTCTTTAAACCGAAAACGATAATCGCACTGTACTTGTTCTTCACCATCGTCCAGCAAGCCTTGGCAACGCCTACCAAAATGCTCAACCACTTTGCCTTCGCTGTCTGTTTTACCCCAAAAAATATTCGCAAATCCACAGCCTGGACACAGCACTTGAACAGGCTCATTATCACTTTGCGCTTTTTTACTGCCGACCTCTGGGTAGAACAAATCAAAGCCGTTACCTGCATAATCAATCACTAAGCAGTCTTTTTTTCCTTCGCTTAAACGAAGGCCTCGACCAACAATCTGTTGGTATAAACTGACTGACTCGGTGGGACGTAAAATCGCAATATAATCGACATGAGGCGCATCAAAACCCGTCGTGAGTACAGATACATTTACTAAATACTTTATTTTTTTTGCTTTAAATTGATTAATAATTCGGTCACGCTCGTCATTATCAGTATCACCCGTGATAAGTGCCGTACTATCCTCAGGTAAGTAACTGGTAATTTCTTTGGCATGCATTACGGTTGCTGCGAAGATCATCACGCCATGACGCTGTTCACTGTATTCTATAACTTGCTTGATAATCGCTTTTGTTGCGCGTGTATTATCTTTCAATAACGCATTCATATTCTCAATACTATACCGACCAAATGAATCACTCGGTAATGATGAAAAGTCATAATGGCTAATGGCTGCATCGACTTCATGGGGCGGCGTTAAATAGCCGTTCTTGATCATATAGCGCAGTGGTAACTCAAAAATACACTTTTTAAACGGTGCATCTTTATCACCTCTAACAAAACCATGATAGTGATGATGGTAAACCCAACCCATCCCCATACGAAATGGTGTTGCGGTTAAGCCAAGTACTTTAAGATTGGGATTTTGTTTTTTTAGACTCGCTATCACCAGCCCGTACTGGCTTTGTTCATCACCGCTTACACGGTGGCATTCATCAATGATCAACAAAGAGTAAGCATCAGTGAGCTTTTCTGTATTGCGTGCCAGTGATTGGACACTCGCAAAAGTGACTTGCTCTGTTAAAGACTTTTGCTTTAACCCCGCAGAAAAAATACTCGCCTTAAAACCAAAGCTAATATATTTCTCGGCGTTTTGCTCTACTAACTCTTTAACATGCGCGAGCACCATAATTTTTTGCTTGGCAATACGCGCAAGTTCAGCAATAACAAGGCTTTTTCCAGCCCCTGTTGGTAAAACAATCAGTGCGGCGTCATCTGTTTGTCGAAAGTGAGCAACCGTGCGTGCTACGGCCTCTTGTTGGTAGGGTCTGAGTACGTACTTCATGTTATCGGAATATAGTCGACATAAAAAAGGGAAGCATACGCTTCCCTTGATATTCTTTAAAGCAAAAATTAAGCGAGGTGTTTTGTTAAATCGACACCTTGGAATGCTTTAGGACGTTTGCCACGGCCTGTCCATTCAACAATTTCGCCATTAAATTCGATGCGGTACTTTGGTTTTACCTTAGTGCGCTTATCTGTTGAAGCAACATCTTGTAAATCTTCTAATGTAAGTCCTTTTTCTTTTAGTAGATCGAGTACTTCTTTTTTAGCTTCTTGCTGTTGAGTATATTTCTCGATTGCTGTGTCAATTAGCTGTTTTGCTTTTTCTAATTCAGATAATGACGCAGATTTCACAAAAGATCGGATTTCTTTCATTGAGAGCTCTCTTAAGTATTAAAAGTTAAGTTAAATGTTCAACAGTAGCTAGTATATGTGGATTTAATGAAATAATCTATTCCATGTTTATTTTTTATCCTATCTTTTTATTATAGCCATAGCTTTATTTTATCTATTACATCCCTTAACTCAGTAATTAATTGTTCCACTATTAATGTATCTTGCTGTTGATTAAAGGTATTTTCTGTTGTCACTATTAGCTCAGATAAAGGTGGGTATTGCAGCATAACAATAGCGCCTTTAAGTTTATGTATTGCAGAAGAAACCTTTTCTAAATTTTGAGCTTCCAAGTGCTCTTGCAGAGCATTTAAATCACTTTGCAAACTGTTAATAAATACGTCGGCAAGCATTTTCGCATCACTCTCATTACCAAAAACAGTTAACCAATGCTGCTTATCTTTTATACCTTGTAAACTGATATCAACGCCTTCACTGCTATTAGGCAAATCATTAGAGCTTAAATCTATAAACTCAGCTAGACGATTATATAATTCATTAAGTTTATAAGGCTTAAATAAAACACTATTCATTCCTGACTTTAATGCTTTGTTAAAACATTCTTTTGAATCATCAGCAGTAAAGCCAATAATTGGCAAATGTTTAAATTTTTCTTGATTGCGTAATTGCTCCGTTAATTTAAACCCATCTAAGTCAGGCATATGACAGTCGGTTAGTAATAAATCAAACTGTCCTGTTTCAAGTGCTCTGAGTGCAGCAATACCATCATCAACCATCACTGCTTTGATACCGAGCTTCTGGCATTGTTTTTCGAGTAATAATTGATTTGTTTTATTATCTTCAGCAATTAATATTTGCCCATGAAACTGAGCATTTTGCGCAGCCAACCCCTCATCATTGCTGGTATGTACATTATCTAAAAGCTCTCTTAGAGTATCTGGATATAATGGCTCTATAGGTAAAATATGACAGCTACAATTAGCCGGCCTATGCTCTTTTTTTGCACTTGCGACTAAAATGTAGTTGTTGGTTGCAGTACTGATTGATTGCAGCCAGTTAGCGCCCCACAACGTTTTAATATAGCTTTCATCAATAAGAATATTATCTTCCTGTGTAAATGCCTCTATATCTATTGGCCAACTTAATTGATGATGCTTTACACCCATATTAGCTAGATTATTTAATAACTGATGGTCTTGAGAACACACAGCCCAATTCACTGATATAGCCTGCAATTTTTGTTTGCTGACGCTTTTAAGTGGCACAGCAATGTAAACATTGGTACCTTTACCAAAAGTACTTGAAATGGATATTTCACCTTGCATTGCTTCAACAAGTTGCTTTGCCAAGCTCAAGCCTAAGCCTGTACCTCCATGGCGACGTTGAATTGAGTTGTCAGCTTGCTCAAAAGGGGTAAATGTATGCGCCAACTGCTCAGCCGTCATACCTTTACCTGTATCTGATATTTCAATTTTTAAAGACTGCTTCTCAAATAACACATCGCAGCTTATTGAACCATTTTCAGTAAACTTCACAGCGTTATTCAAAACATTAGAGAGAACCTGCATCAAGTGGCTTATGTCAACAGAAGCTAAGGTATAAGCAGCTGTGCGCCATATCACGTTAAACTCAAGCCCTTTTTGCTTAGCTAGGTATTCATGGGCACGCAAAACACGACATAAATGTGCTTCTAGGTCGACCTCACGTAATTCAACTTCAATATTGCCTGTCGTGGTGTTAGCAAAATATAAAATATCATCCACTAATGTGCGAAGCTTGGTTACAGAGCTGTCAATGTGGTCAACGAGGTAATGCTGCTCTTCATCAAGCGGTGATGATTTTAACAACTCTATAAAGCCATTTACCCCAGACATTGGCGTTCTTAACTCATGACTCATAGTGGCAATAAAGCGGCTTTTTGCTAGATCAGCTTGATGTGCAAGCTGAGTAGCTTTACTTAAGTCTGCTTGTTGACGTTTAAGTAAGCTGATGTCCAGCAAGATCCCGTTCCAACGCACACCTTGCTTATCGTCTCGTTTATTAATTTCAGAATTAGCAATATAACGACACCAAATTTGCTGGCCGAGGTTATTTATCCGAAACTCAATATCAATCAGTTTATTAAATTTTGTCGCTGCTTTAAAACTCTTGGCGATTTGCACGCGGTCTTCATCAACAATAAATGGCGAGATACATCCCGTCATACCGCGCTGGTTAATCATTCGTGAAGTGACACCTAATAAGCTCTGCGCGCCCTTACTTATATAGGTATAACATCCCTCACCATTGTCATAATACTCATACTGGAATACGCCGCCGGGTATGGTATCTGTGATGGTTTGTAGAAGCTGTTGAACTGACTGATTCTCACGTTGTAAATGGCGGTGCTCAGTAACATCAGTAAGCACTGTCATGATGCCTGCTAGTTCACCATCTAACCCCACATACGGCTTTTTAGTGTAAAGCAGCTCCAGTTCTTTGCCAGATTTGTTAGTGTAATTAATATGCTGATTAATGACTTTGCCTGAATTTAAACTTTGCTCATTTTGTGAAATTAGTTTTTTTACGACTTTAATATCGCCGCGCAGATATTGGTTATTTTCATCCCATAAGTGAGCAAAATTTTCTTTGTAGGCACGATTCCACATAACGCGTTTTTGATGCTGATCTTGAATCACCACCATAGTGGGTAAGTCATCAATGAGTTTTTGGGTAAAGTTAAGCTTAATCAATGCCACTTCTTCAGCTTCTTTACGCTTTGCAATTTCGCGATTAATAGTTAACCGCCAGCTAATAAAATAAATCACCGACACAGCGATTAAAATTAAAATAAGAATTGCCGTGGTATTCACTGTTTTACGGTCGTAGCCACGTTCAATACTAAAAATGCCATGTCGGTTCACAACATGGCTAAAGTCGTTGCTGGTCAGTGTTTTAAATAAGCTGTCTAGCAAAGTCGCAAACTCTGAAAAGTGCTTATTCACTAAAAAGTAAATAGGCTGGGTATAACGGTATTTTGGATTAATATAAAACTCACCAATATAGAATTGGTTTAACTGGTATGCGGCAATACTTTGCGGCAGTATCACAGCATCAATGTTGTCATTTCTCAGTGCATAAAATAGCGTTTTAATTGAGTCAAATGATACCGTTTCAACGAGTTCATTCGTTACAAGCTTTTGCTTAGGGTCAGCAAACGCTTCTAAATAACCAATTCGTTTAGTTTGGCTTGCTCGTTTAGAGATTAACACCATCTCTAAACTGTAATGAGCTGGCAGTGCTATCAACACCCCCTCATCAATTTTAGTGGGGTTCATGGTCGGGATTAAATCAATTTTATTGGCCAAAAATAGTCGTTCTAACTCTTTCGAATTAGCCGCAGGTATATACTTAAACTGAAAGTCACTGCGCTGCGCTAAAAGCTCAAGAGTATCGTTTAAATAGCCGTCTGCTTCTCCTAAATTACTTGTCGCATGAATTGGATATAAACCATCGACAAAAGAAAATGTCAGTAAGTAATTATTTTCTTCTTTTTTATCAATACGGTTAAAGTCACGCTTAAATTGACTATACGCTTTAGCGGCTAAATATTCTTCACTAGCAGAACTTTCCCATAGTTGTTTCGTGGTTGGTGAAATAGCGGCTAATACCGAATTAACTTGATTGCGTAATGCTGTTTTGTTTTTATTAAACATTACATGCAAGGTTTCGCTCGATAACCAAACTGGGCTCACAACTTTCAGGTTTTCTTGAGAGCGATTTTTTAGTTGATGAGATAATACTGAGTAATCACCCATAAAGGCATCAAACGAGCCATCTGCTACTTTTTTAAAGGCGTCTTCGGGTTTTATAAAACGATTAATAAATAGCGCGCCATTTTCAACTAAATATTCACAATGTGAACTACCCGTAATACACACCCAACGTAAGCTCGCTAAGTTTTTCAAAGCATCATTTGCGATAGACTGATTTGCGACAATACCTCTTGGCGCTTCCATGAAGGGTGTTGAAAATAAATAATGCTTTTTGCGTTGTGCGGTTTTATTTAGGCCTACAGCAAAATCGATCTCACCAACTTTAAGCGCATCTAACAACTCATCTAAACTGTCGTAAACACGGTATTCAAGATCGGCTTCAGCCAAGCGAGCGATTTCATTACTATAACCAACAATAACACCCGAAAACTGCCCATCAGCATCCCGGGTATGGTAAGGAAAAAAATTATAGTTAACGATACCCGCTTTGAGTTGTGTGGCTAAGACATCGAATGAAAGACACAGCGTCAAAAACAACACTATGATTTTATGGAAATAACTCAACTGAAACATCGCTTTTATTAAGGTTTTTTAAGTATAAGAGCATAAATTGATTTAAACAACTGCACATAAATCTTACACAAGAGCTTAAGTAAATAATTAAACCTTAAAAATTAATTATTTTATAACTGTAAAACCTATAGTGAATTTGTTTATAAAATAAAAAACCCTGCAAGCGCAGGGTTTTAATATACAAGTATTTAAATCGTTCGTTTAGAACTTAAATTTGAAACCTGCATAGTACAGACGACCAACTTGGCTATAAAGAGTATCGTCGTAGTCTAATTCAGAGTTCAATACTGGATCTTTATCAGCTAAGTTATTAACACCTAGTGTTAGATCAAGATTCCAAGGCGTTGCGTAAGTATAGTTAATATCGATAATGTTATACGAAGATAACTCACCAACTGCTTTGAACTTAGTACCTTCATCATTTGCATCTTCAGTTTCTTCAGCTGTAGAAGCAATATGGTTCCAATTTACGTTTAACATGTGAGCTTCGATATCCCATGTTAAGCCCCAGCTGATTCTTCTTTCTGGTAAGCCAGCACGGCCAATTTTATCAACGTTAGGGTAACCGATGATATCTGGCTCTTCATAGCTAAGTACTTCTGACCAAGCAAATTTAGAGCGAAGTAGACCTGCGCCACCTAAGTCAAATACTGCGTTAAGTTTGAAATCTAAGCCATCTGTAGAGAAACCAGGGATGTTAGCCATTGGTGCAGTAACAAGTAACGAACGACCAGTTGGATTACCACCACGGTCTACAGATACTTGGTCATAACCAGCAGCGTTATCATTTGGATCTTCAGGGTCACCTAAAAGACCAGCTAACTCAAGGTCAAATACGTCTTGTGTAGATAACGAGCTAACTTGGTTAGTGATTTCGATATCATAGTAATCAACTGACATATCGATATTATCAGTGATGTTATAAACCATACCGAAACTTACACTTTCTGATTCTTCAGGTTTTAATGAATCAGTACCGATGAAGTAAGTTGTATGTTGTTGAGTACGACAATCAGAACGTGATGTACCTGCTGATGTACATACCACAACATCTTTAGCTGATGAAGCTGACTCTTGTGGTGCTTTATATAGATCTTCCAGCGTTGGAGCACGGAAACCTTCACCCCAAGCAGCACGTAAAACTAACTCATCAAATGGCTGGTATTTAAGTGAAACTTTAGGAACAAATGATGAACCTACATCGCTGTAATCATCATATCGAGCAGCTAAGTTTAACTCTAATGTGTCTACTACAGGGATTAACATTTCAGCAAAAACAGCTGATTCTGTACGGTCACCTGCCGCTGAACCACCAGCAGTACCAATGATGTTTTTCGCTTCGTTTTGAGCTTCCGCTTGGTCAAAGTAATCAGTTTCACGGTAGCTAGCACCAACATATAGGCCTAGTTCACCTGCAGGTAAAGTAGCTAACTCATTAAAGCTTACGCCTGCAGTTACTTCACGTAATGTACTACCAGAACGACGGTTACTATTTGCGGCGATATTAGCTAATTGAGTAGCATACGCAGATTGATCTGGGTCACGTGGATCCCAACCATCAATGATCGCATTTTCTACGCTTGGGCGATGAACATAGCCTTGACCCCACTCGTTCATTTCATAACGGTTATAGTGTGCATCTACATGCCAATCAAACGCTTCACCCATACCATTTAGAGATGCACTCCAATCAGCCATGTTGCTAACTTGCCAAGTGTCACGTGAAGTACCTACGTTATTAAAGCGGTAATAACCACGGTCGCCTTCATTAACAGCCATTAAGCCTTTTTCTGTGTCTTCAGCAAGCGCAATAGGGAATGTAAACCAGCCTGCTGCAGGTGCGAAACGACCAAAGCTTTCATTACGCGAATGTAATGAACGGAAGTTAAAGATTAAATCATCATTGATGTCATAATCAAAGTTAACAAATACTGAGTCACGCTTTGTTGAAGCAGCGTCAGCAGCAACAGCAGTATAATCATAGTGACAGCCGTCGTCAGCAGGGAAATCTGGTGCATCATTATGATAAGCAAATGAATCACCGTACTGCGAACAGTCTTGACCAGTGATCATTGGGTTAAACTCAAATGTTTGCATATCTAGAATGTTACGGCCATACCAGCTTTGACCTGTTGTACCAGCGAATGTACCTGAGCCATCGTCTGTTGCACGTGAGAACCAACGATCACGAGCAAAAATAATATCACGCTCATCATGCTCATAGCTGAATACTAGGTTAGAGTTTTCTGATTTAAGACCTGTGATAATTGAGAATGATGACTCATCACCACCGCCATCACGGCTCGGAGTACCCATACGACCCTGAACTTGAACACCTTCAAAATCTTTTCTTAAAATAATGTTAACTACACCGGCGATCGCATCAGAGCCATATACCGCAGATGCGCCATCACCCATAACTTCAATGCGCTCTACAGCAGCAAAAGGGATGGTATTTAAGTCAGCTGCACCACCACCCATAACAGGTGAACCTGGCATTTTCTTACCGTTAATTAAAACAAGTGTTCTTGAAGAACCTAAACCACGTAAGTTTACTGTTGCCTGACTTTGCGCAGTACTACCTGATGATGGTTGGATCGAACCAAATGAGTTAAATGTTGAACGGTTTAATACGTCTGCAACACTTAATTGACCTGAATTATCTAAAGATGCACGGTCGATTACAACAACAGGGTTTGCACCCTCAATGTCAGTTCGTTTAATACGTGAACCTGTAACTTCGATTCGCTCAACTTTTTCTACACCTTCTTCTTCAGCAGCAAAAGACGAAGCTGAAAATGCAGCAGTTGACGCTGCACCAAAAGCAATCGCTAAGCGAACTGCTTTTGAAACTTGATTATTTAACATTTGATTCTCCCTGGTCATATCCATGTTATGACTTTATTAATTTATTTTACCCCTCAAATAGGTACTAAGTACCCCATAAGGGAATTAAATACTAATATTAGGGACAACTTTTGGTCAACAGTTTTTTAACCATTGTTTTTCAATGTAAATTTTAAGTTTCAAGTGTATATAAGATTAAAGAAAAATATGGTTACATATATTTCACATTCATTTATATATTCAAAACAATAAAAAACCCAGAACAAGGTTCGAGCCATAATTTCTGGGTTTTTTATATTTTTTTGATAGTTTATTATTTCAAATATCTAGCCAAAAACTTTTCCATTTTTGTGTAAAGCTCAACTTTATTTTCTTGCTTCTGAAAGCCATGACCTTCATTTTCTTTCATTATCCATTCATCATCTGACAAAATTACTCCTTTTTTTGCCAGTGCATCGCGTAAATCAGTTGCGTGTTGCTTAACTACACGCGGGTCTTTCGCACCTTGCACTATCATTAGTGGCGCTTTAATTTTATCAACATGTTGCAACGGTGACATTCGTTTCATTAGGGCTTCATCAGATGGATCACCAATCTGCATTTCGAGCACTTCACGTTGTGACTCCCAATGCTTTGGTAATGTATCAAATAATAAAGACACATCTGTTACGCCAACGTAATCTATTCCGCATTTATAAAGTTCAGGTGTAAACGCAAGGCCTGCTACTGTGGCATAGCCACCGTAACTCGCGCCATAAATACAGACCTTATTCGCATCTGCGATACCTTCTGAAACCAAATATTTAACGGTATCTGTAATATCATTTTGCATTTCAGCGCCCCATTTGCCACCATAGCCCGCTTGCTGGAATTTGCGACCATAACCGCCAGACCCCCTAAAGTTAACTTGAACTGTGGCATAGCCTCTACTTGCAAAAAACTGGGCTTCAGGATTGAATCCCCAATAATCTCGAATTCCAAAGGGACCCCCATGTGGATTTACGATGAGAGGTAGCAGTTTACCCGATGAGTTTTTAGGTATTGTAAGGTATCCATGTAATAGAAGCCCATCGCGGCTTTTAAACTGAATAGGCTTCATAGCAGACATATCATCTGGTTTTATCCAATCCATAGGTGCCAATAGTGACTTTAAACTCTGCTTAGTCTCGTCAAATAAATAGTAATGGCCGGGATCAGTATCACTATATACATAAACAATTTTTAATTTTTCATCCTCAGATTGGCTAGTAACAGCAACTTGTTTCCCAGGGAAAGCCTGATTAAATGAAGCCATCATTTTTGCTTTTTGCTTGTCAAAGTACACTTCCTGAGGGTATTCATCAAAATAGCTTATAGACACCAATTTTTTTCTTTTCCTTGAAAAATGAATGTTTGTTACATCTACATGTTCATTTGCAAAGATTTCTTGGCCTAGCAGATTCTTTTTAGGATCATAAAGGTAGATAGCTTGCTTATCTCGGCCGACATTAGATGAAACAAAAAGCTTCTTATTATCAAAATCAAATGCTAAAGGGTTTATATGCTCATCTAAAACATTAAATGATTTAAGTACCTTAAACTCTTCCTCACCTTTATCCTTATAAAGGAGCTGTCCTTCTAAACCATCAATTGTCGCGGCACCACGAACTTCACCATCATGATCAAGTAGCCAAGCTTCAATATTACCTGGATTCTTCGCAATCATATCCATTTTGCGGTTACGCCCTTTGCGCTCATTCCAACGACTATCTAATGGTAATTTATAGAGGTCTGGGGCCTTGATGTTTCGCCCATTATAGCTAATGATAATATGCTTTGGGTCTGCGGGTAGCATATGTGTAATAGACGCTGAACGTATTCCAGAAGTACCCACGTTAGCACCAACGAGCTGTACAACTCGACCAGCTTTAGAGTCAATATTGATTTTATAGATACTAAAGCTTTCTTTACCGTTGCTATCTAATGTAAAAACAATTTCATTATTATTTGCCCAAGAAAAACTATTTATATCTTGCTCTTCAAACTGGGTTATCACCTTTGCATTCTGTAAAGCTACAGTTTCAATGATAATTATATTTTTACGGTTTTTGACTGGTGATAAAACAGCCAAGTATTTACCATTGGGAGATAATGAGAGGTTAGAAAATTTCGGCGTTTTAAAGAAATCTTCAACATCATAGTTAGCTGCTTGTGGCGACTTAGCTGTTACATGCCATGGAAGCAGGCAGCTAAATAGCATAAATATACCAAATACTTTTTTCATACTAATATCCCTATAGTTAATTGCTTTTTATTTTATAAAAAAAAACCTCGCAACTACGCGAGGTTTTGAAGCTTATGCATTCTTTAAAATTAGAATGTTTGTTCTACTTTTAAGAAAATTGTTCTACCAAGCACATCATATAGTTCTGTAGAAGCATCACGGTAATCATAGAAACCGTCGTACCATTTAGGTGCTTCACGGTCAAAGATGTTATTAACACCAAATGTTACTTTACCGTTCCAATCATGCGTATAAGATACTTGTGCATTATGCTTAAAGTAGCTTGCAACTGGCGCTAGAGATGGATTGTTAAACTCTTCTGCACCTGATTCTTGTTTACCAATGTAGTAAGTAGACCAAGCAGCACCAAAGTTGTCATATTTCCAATCAAGCGTCATATTTGCACGCCACTCTGGGTAATCTTGAAGACCAGAGTAATCGAAAGGATCTGCACCTGCTTCTGTGATTTCAACAAACTCTTCAACATAGCTTGCTTCACCACGTAATGAGAAGTCACCGATGTTAGTTTCATGCGTGTAGTTCGCTTTAAAGTCAAAACCAGACGTCTCTAAAGAAGCCATGTTTTGGTCAAAGCTGTACATTACGTCAATTTTACCTTCTGCATCACGAACAACAGCTGGGTTTGAACCATTTTCAATTTCATCTGAAAGTAAGCGATCGGTACTGATTGCAGCGATACGGTTATCAATTTTTACACTATAGTATGAAACTTCCATTGAAAGTGTATCTGTCACATTCCAAACTGTACCTACAGTTAATGACTCACCTTCTTCTGGCTCTAAATCTGGGTTACCACCAAACCACGTTTTGTGTTGTGAACCACTTGGCGCACAGTAAACAGTATCGCTTGCAGCGTTACCTTGATTATCACACCAAAGTGTATCGTAGTTTGTTTCAAAGCTTAACGATTGGCTAGAGAACATCTCACCCATGTTTGGAGCACGGAAAGACTCACCCCAGCTAGCACGCACTAATAAGTCATCAGTGATACGCCAAGCAGCACCAAGTTGACTAGTTACGTTATCGAACTCACCTTCTACAACTGATGCACCTACATCACCTTTTTGCTCATATTTATCGTAACGAACCGCAGCATTTAAATCTAAACCGAAAGGGAAAGCAGCTTGCAGCTCTAAGTAGCTAGAAGTACGGTCACGAGTTGCAAATACATCATCACCACCTGAACCACCTGATACATTACCAGAAGCAGATAGAGGGTCTGAATACTGAGTGAAGTCGATAGTTTCAAATTCAGCACCTACTACACCAGCTAAAGTAAATGATTCATTATCAACAAGCGTTGTAGAAACTAAACCGTCAAATTGAGTGCTTTCGAACTCTGCTTTGTAGGTACCCATGTGAGCTGCACCGGCATAAAGCTCTGCCATTTGTGCATCCCATGAGGCAAAGTCCATACCTGTAGTATTGAAGATATCGTACTCACCAGTATCAATTAGAGATTGTACAAGTGGATCATTAATTAGATTACGGTTGAATGATTCAGTCGTAGAGCGGCTACGCTGAGCATTGATTTCCCAGTCAAATCCGTTACCAATCTCAGTATAACCTACTAAGCCACCAACAAAATCGATGTTAGCAATTTCAACGCGAGTATCACGGTTGCCTAAGTTAGCAGAACGCATGCTTAGTGAAATATCTTCACCATATGGGTTCATAGGGTTATCAGCATACATAGTCGGTTTTGTAGTTGATACAGGTGTACCAGCATAACGAGCATCAGTCTTAGACATTGACGCACTTGCACGACCACGGAAATATAAGTCGTCAGTTAAGTCGTACTTAAAGTTTGAAAGGATTGAATCTTGTTCTGCATCAGCAAATAGCTTGGTTACAGCACCATAACTATATAAACAACGGCCATCGCTACTTGGTACCGTATTATCTGCAGCATCACATAAGTCTGCTGAGTACCAGTTTTTAGAATCTTTACCTTGACCGTTTGGAACAGAGCTATATGACGAGAATGCATTGTATAATTCAGAATCTAATTCCCAGATATCACGGTCATAAACGGCATCTGCTTTATAGTGTTCGTAAGTTAATGTGATATTACCTTTATCAGATGCATAACCACCAGTCACAGAGAAACGATTAGTATCACCACCTTCTACTGATGGTAACTCTGTGTCATATGTGAAGTTTAAACCATTAAAATCTTTTTTTGTGATAATGTTAATTACACCAGCAACCGCATCAGAACCGTATACCGCAGATGCACCTTCACGAAGAATTTCAATACGCTCTACGATTGCCATTGGAATACGTGACGTATCAGCAGCTGCACCTGAAGAAGAACTAGTACCAGGCATACGACGGCCGTCTAATAGAACTAGTGTGTAGTTTGCACCAAGGCCACGCATATTAACGTTTGAAGTTGCGGCTGCACCTGAACCATAACCTGACATACCACGCCACGAACCGAAGCTGTTTACAGACGAGTTATTTAATACATCTGCAACTGTCGCTTCACCAGATAACTGCATGTCTGCTGCTGTAATAACTGTCACTGGTGAGGCAGTTTCCATATCAACTTGTTTGATACGTGAACCTGTTACCTCGATACGTTCAACTTTTCCTGCGTTTTCTTCATCTGCTGCAAATGTATTAGCAGAAAATGTAGCTGTTGAAGCTGCACCAAAAGCAACCGCTAAGCGTACTGCTTTTGAAACTTTATTATTTAACATTTGATTCTCCCTGGACCATGTTATTCATGGAATATTTATAGTTATTCAAAAAAAATGCATATTACGCATTCATTTCGAGCTTTGATAATAATACTCGCCACTCTTAAAGGTCAACACTTCAGCAACGCAAAAGTTCAACTTTTAACAATAAATACAAAAAGACCCTACAGTTAAAAATAAAATTAACACACGTAAAACCCTTAAACCACAAAGGGTACAGCATCATTTACAACGAGTTACAAAGGGTAGGAAGAATTTCATTATTCAGTACCTATAAAGGCACATCTTAAGAAACTCTCACTCTATTGCAAAAATCACAACAAACTAATTATTTGTGGTTTGGATTTTTCTCTCACTTAAATTTCAAATTTAAAAACTTAAACCCCCTAGATATAGACGAAATCACAAATTACCTAGATAAAATGACAGGTAAATAGAAATTACCAGATTAACAATGCAAAAGTTAATAGAATGAACATTCTATTAACTAAAACCGTTTAACCGACCCAATAAAAAAATCTTAACCCTCCTAATTTATTAAGATAAACACGCCAAGTAGTAATGTATTCGGTACAAATCAACTTGAAAAAAATGTAACAATCGGCAATAGTTAGATTGTTAAAACAACAAGGAAAAATCATGTTTAAACAATTATTACTAATTGCATTTACTTTTTGCTCACTTTCTTCGTATGCAAAAATAAATGAACTACCAGAAGAATTCTCAGACTTTAGCCTTAATCGAGATATAAAAATTTCATATGAGGATCTTGATAACTTACTTGAATTAACCGTTCTTGATATGGGTAGGTCAGATAGAAGTTCACGTAAATCGAAGTCATCAATTGGCACAAGAATGAAATCCCACAAAAATAATGATACAGCTTTGGAGGCTAATCGTTTTTTATTTGAGGCAGTGACCAAATCAGAAATAAAAGATGGCTTTCACAAAATTCGTGTAAGCCTAGAAAAAGTACCTGACGAAATTTCTCTTAACGAACTTAGCCTTGATGAGCAATTGGCCTACTGGCTTAACCTTTACAATACAGCGATGATTGAAAAGTTAATCGAGCATTACCCTGTTCGCGATACAGAAGATCTTCTTTTTGATGATGATTCAATTTTAGATGAAGAATTTTTAACCGTTGCCGGTTATAAACTTTCATTGAATGATATCCAACATAAAATCGTTTTCGAAAAGTTCGGTAAAAAGAAACCTATCGTTATGTATGGCTTCTATCAAGGTAACATTGGCAGTCCAAATTTGCGTAATGAAGCTTATAAAGGCAGCAAGGTTTACCATCAACTCGTTGAAAATGGTGAGGAGTTTGTAAACTCGAATAGAGGTATGCAAATTAAGCGTAAAAACCGTCTTTATGTATCTAAATATTACGAGCAGACTGAATCATTATTTACTGACTTCGAAACAGACTTACGTGAACATTTAGAGGACTACGCTGAAGGTCAAATGAAAAACGATGTTAAATACGCAAAACGTTTTAAAATTGACATTGAAGATTGGAATATAACCGACTTATTTGGAACAGAACGTAGTTTTGGTGCATCTGCCTCAACTAACCCTGCGGCTATGTTAAACGCTGTGGTGAATAATTCTGATATACCAGTCTCTGCAGATGGCAGTAGCTCAGGTATGGGGGCCGTTAATGTTAACTTTATTAATGACTCTATCATGATGCGCACGATGGATTTTGGTCGCTTCTCACCTGAAATGTTAGAAAAAATCAAAAAGCTTAACTTAAAACGACAAGACAATAGCGGTACTGTTGAAATCAAAGATATTGATTCAAACAATTAATCGCTTAATACCGCATGTCAGTAATCAGCGGCATGCGGTCTTTTTCGAATAGAAATCTTAATACTAAGTCATGCATTACTACAAATAACTAAGTTAACTTCAGCGCTATTTATAACCCTTCACCAACAAGTAAAAAGCAGTAAACACACCGAAGAAATAAGAGACCTCGATGTAAATCAAGAGTAATATTTTACTTTACTGTACACCCTGTTAACATAAAGCAAAAACAGGGTGTACGAGTGAATAATTCATTGCAAAGAGCTTTGCACGCATTCAATCAACAACAATATGTGCAAGCGTTACAACTCCTTTCTTTACATACAAAAAAAACCGCTGATTGGTATATATTAAATAGCTTATGTTTATCGGCTGTAAACAAAATAACTGATGCAGAGCAATCTTATTTACAAGGCTTAAGCCAATTTAGTAATCATGTTGGTCTTTTAGACAACTACACCAACCTACTTTGTAAACAAAGAAAATACACTGACTGTATTCAGTTTTGTGAATACAGCACAGTTTCTTTGTCTCTTGAAAAACCACGCCTCAATTACATTGAAAGTCTAATTAATCAAGATGAATTATTAAAAGCCGAACAATTTTTGAGCGAAACATCTCCCTCGCAGAACGCATTAGTTCGTTACCATTGGCTCACTTTAGAACTTTTCGAGCGACTGGGTGACTTACAACAAATCGAAAACTATTTTCAAACAAAATTGCCAGCTCAATTAAAGGAGCAATTTCATTTCGTTTATAAACATGCTTGTAATTATCGAAATTTAGGTCAATTTGCCGAGGCCTTAGCACTTTTGCAAATGCTTTTAAAACAGCAACCAAGCGCCGAGTTGCATTACATAGTTGGTTGTACATACTATGATTTACAGCAGTATGAACAAGCACAAGCTCATCTCAAGGCATGCTTAGAACTTGCTCCTAACTATGTACCAGCGCATGAAAGCCTTAACAAGCTCTACTGGGAACACGCACAGAGCGAATTAATGAGTTCATATGCTCAAACTTTCAAAAATTATGATGCAAACCCTGTTCTGATCCACTCTCAAATTGGCCAACTACTGCAACTAGATAAGCTGGAAGAAGCATTATTAGTAAGCAGTGATGCAACACGAAACCATCCACAAAATTTAGATTTACATCATGCACACAGTATCATTCTAGATAGAACAGGTGACGAAGAAAAAGCATTTTCACTCCTTCAGCAACTCGTTAAAGCAGCCCCACACAATGCACGTTACTGTATTGATTTAGCAAATTTTTACATACAACAAGGCGAGTACAGCTCAGCGATCTCTCATTTAGAAACTGCTGTAAAATTTAATCCTCACAACCAAGAGCTATGGGCATATTTAAGTATTGCTTGGCGCTTATCAAATAATGATAAATATCACTGGTTAACTGACTTAGATAAATTCGTTAAAGTGATGGAGCTCCCTGCGCCACCAGGTTTTAAAACCTTTGCTAATTTTAATAAGCAGTTGCAGGAGCTAATGATCAGCCTTCACACAAATAAACTACAGCCACTTGATCAAAGTGTCCGTAGCGGTAGTCAAACACAAGGTCACTTATTACACCGCTCAAATCAACTTATTGATTTATTTAAGTCATCTATGAGCCAATGCATTAATCAATACCTGATGCACCTACCAGAAGATGCTAAACACCCTCTATTAGCACGTAACCATAAACGCTTTGTTGCCAGAGGTAGTTGGTCGGTAAAACTAGAAGAAGGCGGTTTTCATGCTAATCACATCCACCCTCAAGGTTGGTTATCAGCTCCGAGCTATATTTCTATTCCTGATGAGATGAGTAAAGATGATGGCACTAAAAATGGCTGGCTTAAGCTAGGAGAAACCAGCCTTAACTTAGGAGAACGAGAATCAATTGCTCGTGAAATATGCCCTGAGGAAGGTCAAATTATTATATTCCCCAGCTATATTTGGCATGGTACCTACCAACTAAAAAGCAATAGCCCTCGGCTAACTATTCCCTGTGATATCATGCCCTTAAAATAATAAAAAAGACCATCTAAATGATGGTCTTTTTTATTACCAATTACTTATTTAACAGCGCTTTTGCATCTTGGTAGGATTTTTCATCGGCTTGTATGTATTCAAGGTAATTTGCAAATCGCCCTGATGACGATTTATAAAGAGGTTTTCTTACTTGCCATACACTTGCAGTACTTACCGTGCCAGTTTTATGATGAAATCGCTGCGCTTCATCAGTGTATTTTAACCCTAAAAAACTAAACAGCGGTTCTAACACTTGCTCAGGTGACTCAACAAGTAAATCATAATTCAGAGTAAAAATATCGTTACCAAAACACGACTGCCAATGTGATTTAATACGTTGCTGCTGCTCATAGTGATGCAGCGTATCGCTAAGGGACACAGCATAGTTTAAACTCGGACCCAAATGCTGGAAAAAAGCAGACAAGCTATTATCTTTAATATCTCGCTCTGTCCAGATAATCTTCGCTTTTGGATAGAGCTGCTTGATAATGTCTAAGTAAAGGTAATTTTCAGGGCGTTTATCTGTAACATACAGCGCACCTTCGGCTCTTAAAGTTAATTGTTCTTTATAACCATTAATAAATTCAGGCTCTTTAGCCTTATTAACAAGTGCCTTTTCATCGCCAATCAAATTGAATAACGATGAATGTAAATAGGCAATTTCACCACCTGGTGCTATTTGCTTGTTAGAGCTGATGATTTGTTCAATCAGTGTTGAGCCAGAACGAAACATACCACAAATTATAATGGGTGTTATTGAACTGTTAGCTTCTTGCAGAGCAATATTACGCGCTTTGGTGTAGTCTGTAATAGCTTCTATAGGCTGGCGATCATAGACTGGTAAATACTTTTTATTGTAATGATTAGCTTTTACATAATAATGCCAAGCTTTCTGATAGTTTTTGCAATCATTAAATACTTTACCAAGTGCATAATAAAGATCAGCACACGCTATATCATCTGACTCTCGCTTTAATATGACTAAGCATGCTTGTTCATAGTTAATTGCATCGCGTTCAGAAAAGGTTTCAATATCGGCTAATCTTGCTTGAGCCATCGCATTAAATGCATCTATTTTTAAAACCTGTTGAAAGCCTTGTTTCGCCTTCTCTTTATCACCAAGCTGTTCATAAATATTTGCCAATGAAAAGTGAGCTTGAAGACTATTTTTATCATGAAAAATAGCTTGTTCTAAGTAATGTAGGGCTTCATCGGGTTGATGTAATTGCTCATTATGCAAAAAAGCAATTTCTATTAAAGCGGGTACTTTAAACTGCTCAGATAATTTTATAGCTTGTTCAAAAAAGGATATCGCTGCATCGAAATTACCAAGCTTTCTTTCTATTTTTCCTAGCTGAAAGCAAATATCAGCTTGCTGCGGGTTTGTCTCGTATAAAGGTAACAGCGCGTTTTTTGCTATTTTGAACTCACCACAACTTAAACTTAATTGTACTAAGGTCAGTACATAATCAAACTTTGTTGGAGCAAGGGATACCAATTGTTGGCAATAAGCAATTGCACTTTTATTCTCTTGTTGCTGCATAGCAACTTTGAAAAGGACCTGTAACGCTTTTTCAGCAAACTCACTGTTATGTGTTAACGGTTTTAATAACTCTATCCCCTGGCTAACTTTACCTTGCTGAAGTAAAGCAACAGCTTGGGTAAACGTGTGTTGTTCTGATGTCATTGTTTCCCCATATTAAAAGCTTCCCCATAAAAAAAGCGAGCCGAAGCTCGCTTTATCATACATTAATTAATTCAGATTAGAATTTTAACGTTACGCTCGCGTGGAAATAACGACCTAATGTGTCGTAGAAACCAGCAATTGCGTTACCATTTGTAGATAGTGAACCACCTACCATTGGCGGCTCTTTATCTAGAACGTTATTCACACCAATAAGTACTGAAGTGTAATCATTTACAGTGAATGAACCTTTAAGGTCAAGGTAGCTTTGTGAACTAATACCGCCTTGAGCTAAAGTATCACTACCTTCATAGTCACTTACAGCACCAAAGTAACGCCATTTAGCTGTTGCTCTCCACCAGCTACCTGTGTCATAGCTTGCACTAAGAACATGACGCCACACTGGTTGTGGATAACAGCCATCGTTTAACGTGTCAACACAGTCATATACTTCACTTACGCCAGGAATATTATCAAATTCCTTAGTCATCATGTAAGTACCGATAAGGCTTGTAGAAAGTGTACCGCCGCCGATTTCCATATCGTAGTTAGCACTTAAATCAACACCTTCATAGTGAATGTTACCTAAGTTAGTGTTTGTTGCTACAACTTGACCAGAACCAATCCAAAGGCTAGCACTACCAGGCGTACGTTGTACGTTATCACAGAATACTGCTTGGCCAGTTTTACCACATTGCTCAACGATAAGCTCTGCGTCAATCGCACCAATTGCGTCTTCAAGTTCGATATCCCAGTAATCGATTGAGAAATTGAAATCTTCAAATGGGTTACCAACAACACCTAAAGTGATTGTATCAGCGATTTCAGGGCTAAGATTCGGGTTACCACCGAAGAAACCATTGTATTGGTCAGCAGGGCTCTTACCTACGTTACCGTATTGAGATGCTGGAACACCTGTATTAGCACATTCTGCTTGGCTAAGAGATGGTGTTGCACCCGCACAAGGATCGGTACCGGCCCATAAACCTGTGCTTTGTTGTGCGAAAAGCTCGCCGTTGTTCGCAGCACGAACTGCACGGTTATAGCTTGAGCGGATCTTCCAGTTTTCAGTAACATCCCAGTTCATTGCTACTTTATAAGTAGGCTCTGAACCTGACGTGCTGTAATCAGACCAACGGTAGCCTAGTTCAAACAATAGGCTTTCAATACCTGTAACGCCTTCGACGATTGGTAAGCTTAACTCACCAAATACTTCTGTTACATCGTACTCACCATTAAGGCTCTTAGTTGTACCACCTTGACCTAATAATAGGCCTTGTGCGTAAACTTCATCCGCTGTACGGCTGAAAGTTTCTTCACGGTATTCAGCACCGAATACTGCCGCGATTGGGTAATCTGAAGAAGGTAGACCCCACTCAAACTCACCAGTAACGAAACCATTCACGATAAATTGCTCTGTAACACCGTTAAGAATCGCAGTACCAGTTAGTGCACCAGCTGACTCAGGAGTAACACCTTGATACGTGAATACTTCGTAAGGGATACAACCAGATGTTGCTGAACAGTCTTCGCCATTTGCAGAAAGTGCAGTACTGATACGCGGACCGAAGAAGTCATTTTCGTATGCTGAAGATGAAGACGAAGAACCGTATTGTACGAATGCTTCGTATGACCAAAGGTCGCTTAGCTCACCTCGGCTACCAAGTACTAAACGGAATGAGTTATGTTCAAGGCTATCTGCACGTGGGCCACCTTCAACGTTACGTTTACCGATGTAAGTTGCAAATTGGTCACCTGAAGTTAAACCGAAACGGTCAGTTAGGTTTTGACGCTGTGCATCTGTAAGAAGAGGGCTATCGTAATCGATAACATAGTTTTCGTTAAAGAACGTACCTGATTCTGCGATTTGCGCTGTAGTACGGTCACGCATGTACATAGCTTCCATGAACGGTTGGAAGTGATCATTAATTTCGTACTTAGAGAATAAACCTAACGTGTGGCGCTCGTTAGGACGCATGAAATGGTTAATTGGAGCATAGTTATATACGTTACCACTTGAAGGAATGAAGCTGCTATCAGAGCCAAGTGTCCAATAATCGTAATCATCCCAATCGAATGCACCGCTGTCTGTAGGCGCTGAGATATAGAAGTTAGGAATTACAGCGTTACCAGAACCACCACACGCTGTACCTGCAGCATTTAGAGCACATGAAGAATAGTCACGAGCACCTTGGCGTAATTCATTTTGCTTTTGGTAAGTGAAATAGCCAACAGCATGGCCTTTACCACTATCGAAAGAGCCACCTAACGTAGCTGAGAAATCAAAAGAAGAACCGTCAAAACCTGAGCTACCTTCTGGGTAGTCGAAGTCACGCTCATCCATTAAACCTTGGATGTATTCATTATCATTGTCGTGTTGATATGCCGTTGAACCTAGGCTTACTTCAAAGCCTTCGAACTCATCGTTCATTACAAAGTTTACAACACCCGCTACCGCATCGGCACCGTAAGTTGATGAACCACCACCAGTCATTACGTCAACACGCTTGATAAGTGCAGCTGGGATTTGGTTGATATCAGCTGACTGAGTGTAGATACCACCCGCTTGCATACGACGACCGTTGATAAGTACTAGAGTACGCTGTGAACCCATACCACGTAAATCAAGAGTAGCTGTACCAGAAGCACCATTTGATTGGAACGCTGTGTTTGAAGCTTCAAGTTGAGGCAAGCTGTTCATCATGTCTTCAACACGTGTAAAACCAGCTACAGCGATTTCTTCAGCTGTTGTAACTTGTACTGGGCTAGCAGTTTCAATATCAGTACGTTTGATACGTGAACCTGTAACTTCAATACGTTCAACTTTTTCTGCTGCTTCTTCTTCAGCAGCATAAGAGTTTACAGAAAACGCAGCTGTTGAAGCTGTACCAAAAGCAAGCGCTAAGCGAACTGCTTTTGAAACTTTATTATTTAACATTTGATTCTCCCTGGACCACTATATTGTGGCTATATTTAGCATAAGCTTGTTTATTATTTGTATCGCATCAGGACTGCGACAAACAAATAATAAACAAATAAAACAAAATATCCAGC
>Ga0213830_1000301_pt1 | contig 45421 bp, 38 predicted proteins | sample SWATP11_FD_161661 | JGI IMG/M metagenome (GOLD analysis project Ga0213830, IMG submission 161661) | Coastal seawater microbial communities from Marineland, Florida, United States - SWA TP1 #1 | ecosystem: Environmental > Aquatic > Marine > Coastal | place: USA: Florida | collected 2016-08-06 | reverse complement strand
GTATGACAGTAAAAGGACAGGAATAGTTGGCTGGAAAACATTATGGGAAGGATGGTTTCTACTCGAAACCATCCTTGAGGGCTACTATGCCTCTAAAGCTCTTGAAGAAATGTGATCAAGAGATAGCCCTTTCGGGCCTTTTAATCTTTAATGCTTTTCGCTCGTTATAGCTGACTATCTTGTGCTACGAGTGATTTCTGCTTAACGTCAGCATTTTCTCTAAGAGAAGACACAAAGCTATTATAAGCTGATTGTGCTAATTGCTGCGTTTGTTGTTGTGCGAATGTTGGTGGTACTTCGACACTTTCATCAACGTTAACATTTTCAACAACAACGATCGCTAAATCACCATTACCCAAAGTTACCGTACCTGCAGAAACACTGTCCTCTGTAGGATGTGGTAATTTGAACGCTTCTCTGGCAATTGCCGAATCAACGTCTGAGCCATAACGCGCAACATCTGTTTTGTCTTCGAATGCTGCACCAAACGCCTCTAATTGAGCCGTAACGTCGTTATTTTCCTTAATACCAGCAAGTAACTCATCCGCTGCTAGTTGCGCTTTCTCTGCAGCTTTTTGAGCAACCAATAAGTCTTTAATCTGCTCAGAAACTTCAGCAAGCGGTTTTACCTTAGCAGCTTGATATTCATTCAATCGCATCACTACCACTAAGTCATCGTTGATTTCAACGACATCAGAGTTAAGTTGTTCTTGCACTACCAATTCTGAAAACGCTGCTTCAATCGCTTTTGCATTGTCAAACGGCGCAGTGTTGCCAAAACGGCTTAACCATTCAGTTGTTTTAACTTCAGCATTTACAGCGCCGGCAGCATCTTCAAGCGTATCAGGGAACTCAAAGCTTAAACGCGCCATTTCCTGCTGTAGCTCAAAAAACTTATCTTGTGCTTTATTCGTACTCAAAGCAGCATGAATTTATTCTTTAACATCTTCAAGCGCCTTTAGGTTACCTTCTTGAAAATCTGTTAGCTGAATTAAATGAAAACCGAAGTCGGTTTTAACTACATCACTCACGTCACCAACATTGTTAAGTGCTAATGCAGCTTCATCAAAGGCTGGTTCCATAACGCCTGGCTCAAGCCATTCTAAATCACCACCGTTTTCGCCACTGAAAGTGTCTGCAGAATGTTGCTTCGCCATTTCAGCAAAGTCAGCACCGCCTTTAATCTGCTCTAGTAAAGCTTGTGCTTGTGCTTGTGCAGCTTCGTCATCACCTTCGATTAGAATATGTGAAATACGACGTTGTGGTGCTTTTTGGTAATTCACCATATTTTCTTGGTAATAAGTTTCTATTTCGCTATCCGTTACTGAAACCGTTGTAGCAATATCAGCTACATCTAATGCGATATAATCCACTTTAACTTTCTCTTGAGTCTCAAAACGCGATTGGTTAGCTAGAAAGTATTGGTTAATTTCTTCATCAGTAACTTCAATATCAGTCTTAAATTGATCGCTAGCTATTTGCGCTACTTTTAAGTCTCTTTTTTGATTTTGTAGTTTAGTTAACTGTTCATGCTGATAAGGTACGCTGAACTCAGTCGCTAACAAGGCTTGCGTTAGTTGTCTTCTCGCCATTTCAACGCGTAAGTAATCACGGAAATCTGACGACTGATAAAAGCCTGCTTGATTGATTAACGCTAAATAGCGATTGTTATCAAATTCACCATTTACTTGAAATTCAGGCATGGTACGAATAGTTTCTTTAATGCGAACATCTGAAATTCGTATGGCCAAATCTTGAGCAGCTTGGTCAACCAAAGTTTCACTGATTAAATTGTCTAACACACCCTTTCTGAAATTTGCCATATAGCTAGGATCTGCCGACAGCGTTTCGAACATTTCGCCAAACTGCTGAGCCATGCGGTTACGCTGTGATTGATACGCCTTATCAAATTCACTTTGTGATATCTTAACGCCATTAACTTCAGCAACCGAAGTATCTACAGAGTTGGTATAACTACCAATACCTGCAACAGCGAACGTTAATATGATAAAACCAAGAATGATTTTAGCGACCAATCCTTGAGAACTCTCTCGTATATTTTCTAACATCTTCTTCTCTTTACACGTAGGTGTATTTAAATTCTTGCGCGCGATTTTAACAGAAGCACAGCCCCTCTTGAAGTCAAGATTGGCTAATTTTTCGCTACTGTTCTTTTATATGTAAGTATTTTCTTATTTAGCAAGAATTTAACAATCATAGATAACAAAAGACCACCTATGAAGGTGGTCTTTTTACTACTAAGAAATTACTTAATTAGTTACAAGCATCTTTTAAAGCTTTACCAGCTTTGAAAGATGGAATTTTAGCCGCTGCAATTTCAATAGTTGCACCCGTTTGTGGGTTACGACCAGTGCGAGCTGCACGATCACGTACTGAGAAAGTACCAAATCCAACTAGAGCAACTTGCTCGCCGCCTTTCAATTCTTCAGTCACAGCTTCAATAAATGAATCTAACGCACGTCCAGCCGCTGCTTTAGAAATGTCAGCACCCGCAGCAATTTTCTCGATTAATTGAGATTTATTCACAGTATATTCCCCTTCATTTGTTATTATTCAGCGCTATCTATTGTATTTAGCGTCCTGCAGAAGCTTTTATAGCAAGCTTCTTTTTGAACATCAAGCACTGAGTTAAAGAAACTTATAATTTAATAATTTAATCTTTATATTTTACTAAGCCCGTATATTTAAAGGGGTCTAGCAAATTCAGCAACAATAACTTACCACAGTTTCAGCGTTTGGAAAGCGATAATTGCATTTTTTTGCGATTTTTTTTGTGTTTTTTAGGTTTTTACACAAAAAATCAACAAATTTGTGTGTTTATGCATCGATTTTCCAGCGTTCCACCGAATGTTCTAATGCAATATCAAGCACTTCGTCTATCCATTTTACAGGGTGAATAGCGAGATCCGCTTTTACATTTTCAGGAATTTCGGTCAAATCACGTTCATTATCTTTTGGAATCACGACGGTTTTTATGCCACCTCGATGTGCTGCTAGTAATTTCTCCTTTAATCCACCGATGGCAAGCACTTCACCTCTCAGTGTAATTTCACCGGTCATGGCAACATCAGCTTTAACTGGATTACCCGTCAAGCTCGAAACTAAGGCTGTACACATGCCAATACCTGCACTTGGGCCATCTTTTGGCGTTGCTCCTTCGGGTACGTGTACGTGGATATCACGTTTTTCATGAAAATCTTCATTAATGCGCAATTTATCAGTACGACTTCTTACAACCGTCATTGCCGCTTGAATAGACTCTTGCATCACATCACCTAAAGATCCTGTAAAAGTAAGCTTACCTTTGCCCGGCACAGATGCGGTTTCAATGGTAAGCAATTCACCACCTACTTGAGTCCATGCTAATCCCGTCACTAAACCAACACGATTTTGATCATCAGCCTTGCCGTAATCGTGACGTTGGACGCCAAGAAACTCAGATAAGTTGCTTTGGTTTATTGTTACTTTCTTAATAGATTTGTCTAAAAGAATCGCTTTAACTGCTTTACGGCATAGCTTCGAAATCTCACGTTCCAACCCACGTACACCGGCTTCACGCGTGTAATAACGAATAATGCCAATAATCGCACTATCGTCAACATCAATTTCGCTTGCTTTCAAACCGTTGCGTTCTATTTGCTTAGTTAAAAGGTGACGTTTAGCAATATTAAGTTTTTCGTCTTCGGTATAACCCGACAAGCGAATAACTTCCATACGATCAAGTAACGGCCCAGGAATATCCATGCTGTTTGATGTTGCAACAAACATGACATCTGACAAATCGTAATCAACTTCTAAATAATGGTCGTTAAAGCTGTTGTTTTGTTCCGGATCTAATACTTCTAATAAAGCTGACGCTGGGTCACCACGCATATCCGACGCCATCTTATCGATTTCATCCAATAGGAACAGTGGATTTTTAACGCCGGCTTTGGCTAACTTCTGAATAAGTTTGCCCGGTAAAGAGCCAATGTAAGTACGACGATGACCTCGAATTTCGGCTTCATCTCGAACGCCCCCCAGTGCCATGCGTACATATTTACGCCCTGTAGATTTGGCGATTGACTGCCCTAACGATGTTTTACCGACCCCAGGAGGCCCTACTAAACAAAGAATTGGCCCTTTCAATTGAGACACACGTTGTTGAACCGCTAAGTATTCAATAATGCGTTCCTTCACTTTTTCTAGCCCGTAGTGGTCTTTTTCAAGAACTTCTTCGGCCAGTTTCAGGTTACGCTTTAATTTGCTCTTTTTCTTCCATGGAACACTGGTCATCCAATCAATGTAACTTCTTACCACAGTTGCTTCCGCAGACATTGGCGACATCATCTTAAGTTTTTGCAATTCAGCGAGTGTTTTTTCCTTCGCCTCTTTTGGCATTTGCGCTTCTTCAATTTTCTTAGTGATTTGCTCTGCTTCATCAGGCACATCGTCCATTTCACCAAGTTCTTTTTGAATAGCTTTCATTTGCTCATTCAAATAATACTCGCGTTGGCTTTTTTCCATTTGTTTTTTTACACGAGTACGAATTTTTTTCTCAACCTGCAGCAAATCAATTTCGCCTTCCATCAGCGCCATTAAATGCTCTAAACGTTCAGCGACGTTTTGTATTTCGAGCACTTTTTGCTTATCTGCAAGTTTCAATGGCATATGTGCAGCCATGGTATCAGCAAGTTGTTCTGGATCGTCGATGCCTGAAACTGACGTGAGTACTTCCGGTGGAATTTTCTTGTTAAGTTTCACATAGCCTTCAAACTGAGAAACTGCAGAGCGCACAAGCACTTCAATGTCATCGTATGTATCGTGCTCTAACTTGAGATAGCTAATGTTAGCGGTAAAATAGCGCTCTGTTTCAACAAACTCATCAATATGCGCGCGTTTAACACCTTCTACGAGCACTTTTACGGTACCATCAGGTAGTTTAAGTAGCTGTAGAATCGTTGCTACCGTTCCTGTTTGATATACGTCTTCAGCTTGTGGATCGTCAACCGCAGCATCTTTCTGCGCAACGAGGAAAACCTGCTTATCGGTTTCCATTGCGATATCCAAACAACGAATAGACTTTTCTCGTCCTACAAATAATGGAATAACCATTTGCGGATATACAACGACATCGCGTAATGCCAATACAGGAATTTCATTAACATTGGTAGTAGCAAGCACTTCTTCTGACATTTGAGGCTCTCTTGGAAATATAAATTTGAAGTGGTCTTTTGACCAAACGTAAAAAGTATATGGGGATAGTCAACACGCTTTCAATAAGTGATTGAAAAAAATCATGGTGGCAAGGACGATTTCTTCGTTTTTTGGACACAAAAAAGGCAACTTGCGTTGCCTTTTATTTATCATGCTTAATATAACTTAGCTGTCTGACGCTGCTTGATCTTGTGGTGCTTCATAAATGATTATCGGTTTCGACTCACCTTTAATCACGGTTTCATCAACCACAACCTTGCTGACATTTTCCATAGATGGAAGTTCATACATGGTATCAAGTAATACGCCTTCAACAATCGAACGTAAACCACGAGCACCTGTTTTACGCACCATAGCCTTATTCGCAATAGCCTGTAGCGCGTCTTTACGAAATTCCAGTTCAACATTTTCCATGTCAAATAATGCTTTAAACTGTTTGGTTAAAGCATTCTTTGGTGCCTGAAGGATTTCGATTAGTGCATCTTCATCTAGTTCACTAAGTGTTGCTACTACAGGTAAACGCCCAATAAACTCAGGAATCAAACCATATTTTACTAGATCTTCAGGTTCTACTTCTTGGAAACGCTCGGTTAAAGATTTCCCTTGATCAGAGTTTTTCACCTCTGCACCAAATCCAATACCAGTGCCTATTTCACTACGTTGTTGAATAACCTTATCCAACCCAGCAAATGCACCACCACAAATAAATAAAATTTTAGATGTATCTACTTGCAAGAATTCTTGTTGTGGGTGTTTACGACCGCCTTGTGGTGGAACCGACGCGATTGTACCCTCAATCAATTTAAGCAACGCTTGTTGAACACCCTCACCTGATACATCACGTGTAATAGACGGATTATCAGATTTACGAGAAATCTTATCTATCTCGTCAATGTAAACAATGCCGCGTTGTGCTTTTTCCACGTCGTAATCACATTTTTGTAATAACTTCTGAATGATGTTTTCAACGTCTTCACCCACATAACCCGCTTCAGTTAATGTAGTTGCGTCAGCCATAGTAAATGGTACATCAAGCAGACGCGCCAATGTTTCGGCCAATAGCGTTTTACCGCTACCTGTTGGGCCGATTAACAAGATATTACTCTTACCAAGCTCAACACCATTGTGCGAATCACCATTGCGTAAACGCTTATAATGGTTATACACCGCTACAGCCAATACCTTTTTAGCATGATCTTGACCGATAACATAGTCATCTAAACTTGCTCTTAATTCCATCGGTGAAGGCAAGCTTTCTTTATCTTGCTTCGGTGCAATCTCTTTAATCTCTTCACGAATAATGTCATTACACAGCTCGACACATTCATCGCAGATAAAAACCGATGGACCTGCAATCAACTTTCGCACTTCGTGCTGGCTTTTACCGCAAAACGAGCAATACAGTAATTTACCATTTTCACCGTCACCTTTTTTAACATCGGTCATACGGTACCTCTAAACTTAAAATTTCGGACTTCATTACTGTTAAGTATTTCATAAATTATCCAGATAACAATATTTATCTAGGATTACTTAACGTCTCTTTGACTTAATATGGCGTCAACTAAACCATATTCAACCGCACTTTCTGCACTTAAGAAATTATCACGATCAGTGTCTTCGGCAACTTTATCGTACGGTTGTCCAGTATGATCAGCCATCAATCGATTTAATTTCTCTTTGATGTATAAAATTTCTTTTGCGTGAATCTCAAAGTCTGAAGCTTGCCCTTGGAAGCCACCTAACGGCTGATGAATCATTACTCGAGAATTAGGCAGACAATAACGCTTACCCTTTTCACCACCTGAAAGTAAAAATGCCCCCATGCTTGCAGCTTGCCCAATACATACTGTGCTTACATTCGGTTTAATAAACTGCATTGTATCGTATATTGCTAAACCAGCAGTTACAGAGCCACCAGGTGAATTGATGTATAAATAAATATCTTTCTCAGTACTTTCTGATTCCAAAAAAAGTAATTGTGCAACGATTAAATTCGCCATGTGGTCTTCCACTTGGCCGCACAGAAAAATTACTCTTTCCTTAAGTAATCGAGAATAAATATCGTAAGAACGTTCCCCTTTAGCAGTTTGTTCAACCACCATTGGAACCAAAGCGCTTTCAGTCAGATTACTGATATCGTGTGAATTATTTAGAGATGTAAACAACTACTTTTCCTTTCTATAAAAAAATGGCTTGTATGTTTCCATACAAGCCATTTAAGCCATTGCTTAAGCTAATGTCAAATTAAAAAGCTTATTTACCTTCAGGATTCATGATCTCTTTGAAAGATGCTTTTTTATCTTTAACAGCAGCTTGCTCAACTAATACGTCAATTGCTTGCTCTTCAAGCGCAACATTTTGCATTTGTTGATTCATTTCTTTGTTTGACTTGTAGTACTCGATCACTTCACTTGGATCTTCGTAAGCAGAAGCAGCTGATTCGATTAATTCGTTTACTTTTGCTTCGTCTACTTTAAGTTCGTTTGTCTTGATCACTTCACCAAGTAACAAGCCTACTTTAACACGACGCTTAGCTTGTTCTTCAAACATGTCAGCTGGTAACTCTGGCATGTTTTTCGGGTCCATTTGACCACCAAAACGTTGAAGCGCTTGTTGACGTAATACGTCAATTTCTTGCGCTACTAGTGCTTTTGGTACGTCAACTTCATTAGCTTCTAATAACCCTTCGATTACTTGCTCTTTCACCTTAGCTTTTACCGCTTGGTTTAATTCACGCGCCATGTTTTTGCTAACTTCTTCACGAAGTGCTTCAACACCGCCTTCTTTAACACCAAATAGCTCAGCGAATTCATCATTCACTTCTGGTAATACAGGACCTTCAGTTTTCAATACTTTAATATCGAATTCTGCGTCTTTACCTTTTAGGTTTTCAGCGTGGTAGTCTTCTGGGAAAGTAACGTTGATTGTTTTTTCTTCGCCCACTTTCATGCCGATGATGTCTTTTTCAAAACCTGGGATCATACGACCAGCACCAAGTTCTAATTCAAAACCTTCAGCTTTACCGCCTTCAAACTCTTCACCGTCAACACGACCAACAAAATCGATTGTTAGCTTGTCGCCTTTCTTAGACTTACGTTTGTTTTCTTTCCACGTTTTGTGTTGGTTTTGTAAAGTAACAAACATTTCATCAACGTCGCTTTCAGTTACTTCAACAACTGGGCGCTCAACTTTGATTTTATCTAAACCAGCTAATGCTACTTCTGGGTAAACTTCAAATGTTGCTTCGAATTCTAAGTCTTTGCCGTCTTCATTGCTCTTTGCAACAAACTCAGGGCGACCTGCAGGTGTAATTTTTTCAGCTACAATTGCGTCTACGAAATTGCGTTGCATTACGTCACCAGCAACTTCTTGACGAACTGCTTTACCGTAACGTTTTTGAATCACTGATGGAGGTACTTTACCCGGACGGAAACCATTGATACGTTGTGTCTTAGCTATTTGACGAAGACGATTCTTAACTTCAACATCTACTTTTTCTGCCGGAACTGAAATAGTTAACTTACGTTCCAAACCTTGTGTAGTCTCAACTGAAACTTGCATTTACTTACCTCAATAATTTGCGCTTCTTGCGCCTTCATTAACGCATCTATCTATTATAAGCGGGATATGAATCTCGCTCGCAGCCCTTAGCCATTGCCGTATGAGCCCGGATAAATCCCGTTTAGATTGAAAATTGTGACGCAAAATTATAGCGATGCTTTGCTAAAGAGTCGAGCATGTATGCAAATTAATTTCAAATAATCGACAAATAATGCACTAAACAGCCAAATTATAAGCAATTTTATCAAGAAATAGTTTAAGTAGATTTAAGCCCAAATGAGCGATATTGCGTGTTTTTATGAGAGAGGTGGTCGGTGATGTAGGATTTGAACCTACGACCCCTTGGACCCAAACCAAGTGCGCTACCAAGCTGCGCTAATCACCGATAATATAATGGGGTGGCTGATGGGACTTGAACCCACGACAACCGGAATCACAATCCGGGGCTCTACCAACTGAGCTACAGCCACCACTGAATGGCACGCCCTGCAGGATTTGAACCTGCGACCCACGGCTTAGAAGGCCGTTGCTCTATCCAGCTGAGCTAAGGGCGCACATTACCTACAGAAGGCACTTTCAAAAGAAAGTGGTCGGTGATGTAGGATTTGAACCTACGACCCCTTGGACCCAAACCAAGTGCGCTACCAAGCTGCGCTAATCACCGACTTATGTTTAAAAGCATCTGTGCTTTCAACGGGTGCGGATATTACCGAGTTGCCTTGCGCTCGTCAAACACTTTTTCAAAAAAAGATGACGTTCGCTCACTTTTACAGCAACACAATGAAAAATGCTCAAAAAACCGCTTATTTCCGTTAATATTTATCCAGAAAGAGATAACGGCACACTTATCTATTTAAACATACATCGATTAAATTTGCTGGATAATCCAACTTATTATGACAAATCAATCTACAACTCAATTACAACTTATGCGAGAATACGCGGGTCATTTGTTTTAAGCCCTTATTTGGAAATTATGTCTGCATCACTCATTGATGGCAAAGCCATCGCACAACAGCTTAGAAATACAGTTAAAGATAAAGTTGCCGATCGTACCGCTAATGGTTTGCGCGCACCTGGTTTGGCGGTAATATTAGTTGGCAATGACCCTGCTTCAGAAGTATACGTTGGCAGCAAACGCCGTGCGTGTGAAGAAGTTGGTTTTGTTTCACGCTCTTATGATTTACCTGCAACCACGTCTGAATCAGACTTATTGGCGTTAATTGATGAATTAAATAATGACAGCGAGATTGACGGCATTTTAGTGCAATTACCTTTACCCGAAGGAATTGACGCAAATCTTGTTATTGAACGAATTGCTCCAAATAAAGATGTTGACGGTTTCCATCCTTCTAACGTAGGCAAACTCGCATTAAGGCAACCTGGGTTAAGACCTTGTACACCGAAAGGTATCATGACATTGATAGAGTCAACCGGTGTTAAAACGCATGGTCTAGATGCATTAGTTGTCGGCGCTTCTAACATTGTTGGTCGCCCGATGACATTAGAGTTATTACTTGCTGGCTGTACTGTAACAACGACGCATCGTTTTACTAAAGATTTGCAAACGAAAGTAAACAATGCAGATCTACTTGTTGTTGCTGTTGGTAAACCTGAGTTTATTCCAGGAGACTGGATCAAAAAAGGCGCCATTGTTATCGATGTGGGTATCAATAGACTCGACAGTGGAGCGCTCGTTGGTGATGTAGAATTTGACGTAGCAAAAGATCGTGCTTCATTCATAACACCTGTGCCCGGTGGTGTTGGACCAATGACAGTAGCTAGCCTTATTGAAAACACCTTGATTGCGTGCGAAGAATATAACGAAAACTAGTTCTAATCGCTCTACAAGTTTCGTACATACAAGAACGCCAGCTAAATGCTGGCGTTTTTGTTTTCGGTCTGACTAAAAGCGTTTACGCTTTACGCCAAGTTGTGCCATTAGGGCCATCTTCCAGAACAATATTTAGCGCATTAAGTTTGTCTCGCGCTTCATCGGCTAATGCCCAGTTCTTTTCTGCGCGAGCAGTGTTACGCTGTGTAATGAGTCGTTCTATTTCAGCAACTTCGTCATCATCGTGAGGACCTTGAAGAAACTCAGTCGGCGAAACCTGCAATAAACCAATCACATCAGCTAAAGCAACCAATGTTGAAGCAAGGTAACTCGCATTGGCATCTTTCGACTTTTTCGCAACATTTAACTCTTTGGCTAATTCAAACAATACCGCAATTGCTTCTGGCGTGTTGAAATCATCATCCATCGCCTGAATAAATTTAACCACATGAGCGTCTTCACGATTAAGTTCAAAGTTTTCTATCAACTCGACATCTCTAAGCGCGGTGTACATGCGCTCTAATGACGCGTGCGCTTGCTCTAAATTATCCGTTGAGTAGTTCAACTGACTACGATAGTGACCAGAGGTTAGGAAGAAACGGGTAGTTTCGGCATCATATTTTTGCAACACCTCACGAATAGTGAAGAAGTTACCAAGCGATTTAGACATTTTTTCCTGATCAACTTGTACCATGCCAGTGTGAATCCAATAGTTCACATAAGGCGTATCTAATGCACAGCAACTTTGTGCAACTTCATTTTCATGATGAGGAAACTGTAGATCTGAGCCTCCCCCATGAATATCGAAATGACTACCAAGCTCTTTGGCGTTCATTGCTGAACACTCAATGTGCCAACCTGGACGCCCTTGCCCCCAAGGTGAATCCCAACTTGGCTCACCCGGTTTTGCCATTTTCCACAGCACAAAATCAAGAGGATTACGCTTTGTTTCATCAACATCAACACGCGAACCAGCTTGCAATTGTTCAAGGTTTTGTCCACTCAATTTGCCATAGGCTTCAAAACTCGTTACGTCAAAAAGTACATCGCCACTATCGGCAACATACGCATGCTCCTTTTCAACGAGGGTGACGATCATCTCGATAATTTCTTGCATATGGGTCGTTACGCGCGGTTCGATGTCCGGACGCTTCATCTTTAATGCATCAAAATCCTTGTACATTTCAGCAATATTATTATCAACCAGTTCATCACAGCTGATATCACGCTCTTGTGCACGCTTAATAATTTTATCTTCTACATCGGTCACATTGCGAACATAGTTAACGTCATAACCACTGAATCGTAAATAACGGGCGATATTATCAAAACTGATATAAGTGCGAGCATGACCAATGTGGCACAAGTCGTATACAGTAACGCCACAAACATACAAGCCAACTTTACCTGGGACCAGAGGGGTAAATGTCTCTTTCTGACGAGTGAGCGTATTGTATATTTGCAACATAAGTAACAACGTTCCTTTTAAAGTAATTTCAATGAAAGAATGAATTTTTCGCCATTGTACCTTATGCGTCAAGTAGAATCACCAGTTCCCTTTACAGAATTCCCTAATGCGTTACAATTCAGTCATTCAAAAAAATGAGAAAACTAAGATGATTACATTCAACACAACTCTCGGCGATATCAAAATTAAATTAGACCATGAAAACGCACCAGTTACGGCAGCAAATTTTGAAAAATACGTAACAGATGGTTTTTACGAAGGTACAATTTTCCATCGTGTTATTAAGGGTTTCATGGCGCAAGGTGGTGGTTTTGCTTCTGGTATGGAAGAAAAAAATGCTGGCGCTCCAATTAAGAATGAAGCCAACAATGGCCTAAGCAACAAGCGTGGCACGTTAGCCATGGCAAGAACACAAGATCCACACTCAGCGTCTGCACAGTTTTTTATCAACTTAGTTGATAACGACTTCTTAGACTTCAAAAACGAATCTATACAAGGCTGGGGCTACTGTGTGTTTGGCGAAGTTGTTGAAGGCATGGATGTTGTCGATAAGATGACAGTCATCGAAACAGGCCGTAGAGGCTATCATGATGATGTACCAACCGAAGAAATCGTCGTCCTTTCGACAAGTATCGAAAAGTAGCTTCTATGTCAGCTGAAGTAGCCACTCCTTTTACATACTTCATTGCCGACCTACATCTTACAGAAAACAGGCCTGACATAACGGCCTGTTTTTTGTCGTTCCTCGAAAATGATGCACCTGCCGCTGAAGCACTCTATATTCTAGGTGACCTTTTTGAGTACTGGATAGGCGACGATGACGACTCTGAGTTTTTACATGATATAACGAGCGCGTTGCGAAACTTGAAAAGCAAAGGGGTAGATATTTTCTTCATTCATGGTAATCGTGACTTTTTACTTGGTGAGCGATACGCCAAAAAAAGTGGCATGACATTGCTTGCAGAAGAAACACTCATCGAACTATACGGGCAAAAAATTATCATCATGCATGGTGATACTTTATGTACGCTCGATACTGACTACCAAGCGTTTCGTCGTAAATCACGTACGTGGTGGTGGCAAGGCATTATAAAAAGTCTGCCTTTGTTCGTTCGTAGAAAGATAGCCCAAAATTACCGTGAAAAGAGTGCCGCAGCCACTCATCTTAAGCCCCAAGAAATCATGGATGTTACCCCTGACGAGGTTATGCAGTGTTTCGAAAAGTATCAAACGCATTTATTAATTCACGGCCATACACACAGACCTGCGATTCATAATATCAATTTAAAACAGAAAGAAGCAAAGCGCATTGTTCTTGGAGATTGGTATGAGCAAGGTTCAATATTGCGCGTTCAGGAAGATTGTATTGAATTGATAACTAAAGATTTTTCAAGAAGTTGAGTCAATCACGCGATAAGCTAACAGCTCTATATCTTAAGTTGAATCGAGAATACATTGAGCAATTCATTTTTTATTTTCTACACTAATATTTATAAATTTTATTCATTGAGGTACACATGTATACCAACGCATCTCCAGCTGTTGCTAAGAACCATAGTGACAAGGCGCTGAAATTTCTATCTTCTCACGATATCGCGCCTAACCCGATTAATTATAGTGTTGTTTACTTGTATCACAGTGGTGAAAACGAATCTTTATCCAAAAAAGTTGACCAACAACTTGAACAATACAGCACAATTGACGGAGTGTTTCTTGAATCATTATTTTTGGATCATATAAACAAGATTAACAATCTGGAAAACCAATTTTTTGCGCCCTTTGATACAACGTTAAGAGATACCATTGGATACATAGAACAACAAGTAGTTAGTGAAACCCAAACTGAAAGTAACCTCAGTAAAGTCAACGATACGCTATGTAATCAAGGCCAAGTATCAAACGAAGTATTATTAAAACTGGTAAATTACATGCAAAGTTCAGTTTGCCAGTCTAAAGAGCAACACACGGCACTACTCTCGGAACTTTCTCATACGCGCTCACAACTGGCTGAAATGAAAAAGTTGTTGGAAGCGAGTCGCCAAGAAGCCTTATTTGACAATTTGACAGGGTTATACAATCGCAGAGGCTGTGACGAAAAACTCGATGATTTAGATAGTGAAAGTACTCACACTTCTCTAGTTATAGACATCGACCGCTTTAAAAGCATAAATGATAATTATGGTCACCTTGTTGGCGACAAAGTAATACAACGAGTCGCAGACACTATCAAGCATTTCCTTATTGAAGACGATTTTGCCGTGCGTTATGGCGGAGAAGAATTTTTGGTCTTGTTTGTCAACAAAGATAAATCATATGGCAAAGCGATCGCCGAAAATATTCGCAATGCTGTTACAGAGCTCAAGTTGAAGCACCGAAAAACCAATACCTATTTGCCTTCAATTTCCGTGTCTATTGGCATAGCCCAGCGCGCTAGCGGCGAAGAATGGCCCGAAGTTTTCAATAGTGCAGATAAAGCCCTTTATCAAGCAAAATCTACGGGCCGTAATAAGTGCGTAATGGCCTAAAGTTTTAATAAACTTTGTTGGGCAGGGATGCCTGAGTGGAATTTGAAATCGTTATCAGGAGATGAAATCAATTCCGCTTCCACTTCACCAAATAAGCGAATACGATCACTAATATCCTCACCAGCAATTTCCTGAGCGAGGGTTAAATAATCTTCAAAGTGCCTTGCTTCAGATCTTAATAGCGATACATAGAACTTGTTTAACTCATCATCTAAGTGCGGTGCCAATTTAGCAAATCGCTCACACGATCTAGCCTCAATGTAGGCACCACATATAAGTTTGTCGATAAGAATAGCTGGTTCGTGAGTTCGCACGTGTTTCATCATACCGCCAGCATAACGGCTTGCAGTGATGTTTTCATAAACTATGCCTCTTGCCTCAATAATTTCTAATACCTGATAGAAATGATGTAATTCTTCTTTGATGAGCAGAACCATCTTATCAATCAGCGATTGCCCATAAGTACAAGTACTTTTAGGAGCGATTGCTTTAGAAAACTTTTGATGAGCCTTCAGTGACTCCAAACTGCCCTCTTTGCGGTAAACAAACTTTTCATAGGGTTGCAGCCACTCAAGCAATGTTTGACTACTTTGTTTATCAGCGGCATATTTTCGAATGAGCCACATGGCCGTTTGTCCAGCTTTGAGCTCACATATCATATGATCGGTCAGTAATACCGGTAAGTTTTCTGGCTGCTTAGCCTTTTCTATCCAAGATTCAGGGGTTTCTGTTTGAAGAAAAGATAAGATTGGTTTTAATAACAACGAATGAGGCATAATAGATCGCATTGATTTTAACTAGGGCTATTTTAAAAGCTGACATTGCATCTTTCCAGTGTTAGTTCTGATAAGTCAAAAGAAATAACCACAATGAACAAAGCAGCGAGTAAACTCACCACAAAACATAAAGATTTGGTACACAGTGATGACTTAAAAGTCACTAGTCACGTGCAACGAGAAGAAGACGAGTGGATAATCAACACAATAATGGTTGAAAATGTTTCTACACCTTTTAAATACAAGCGAAAACAACAGTATCGATCGTTAGTTGGTCAACGAGTTAATATCACCTACTACAGCACAAGTGAGACTATTGCCGGTTTTGACATTCAAATTTTCAAAGTCGTAAGACTTAAAATAAGTTAATGTTTGCATAAAAACTCTGATTACAATTCCCAAAAAGTATTAACAGCCACTTTTTTAGCACAAAATACAAACAGCTCTTGACGAATAGTTCGACATATCTCATAAATAGATCATCAACAATAATAAAAACAAAGTTGAGAGCACACGCTAGTGGATAATAATAACTCGTACCTAGCGAACTAATTTAGTTTCTAATCACTTAGTTCACTATGTATCAACCACTTATAGCGTATTTTGGGGACAGCAAGAGGGTTTACTATGATACTAAATCATATTTGGGGGCTATATGCGCACCCTAAAGAAGAATGGCAAACGATAGAAAAACGTCACGAAAGCCTAGCTTACAGCCTAATACATATTTTGGTTGTAGCCTTAATTCCCGCAATATGCAGTTATTTTGCGACCGCACACATTGGCTGGTCTATTGGCGCAGGCGATTTAATCAAACTACCTGAAAACGCAGCTCTACTCATGTCAATTGCTATGTATGCAGGCTTGGTAGTAGGCGTATTTGGTTTAGCTTATTTGATTCAATGGATGGCGGTTACTTTTGACGCTAAACCCGACTTCACACAATGCTTAGAGTTAGCGGCTTATACAGCAACACCACTATTAATGGTCGGATTAACCGCGCTTTACCCAGTACTGTGGTTCATGACACTTGCCGGGTTAGCTGCGTTGTCATATTCGGTTTATTTACTTTATTCTGGGGTTCCTATCATGATGAACATTCCAGAAGAAAAAGGCTTTATATATGCTAGCTCTGTTGTAACTTGTGGTCTCGTGTTACTCGTTACACTTATGGCAGCAAGTGCTATCATGTTTGGTATGGGCTTCGGTTCTGATTACATCAGATGATGCTAATTGACCACTACCCACCTAAATGAAAATGTAGATAAAAGAAAAGGCACTTATGTGCCTTTACTTTTTAGCATTTCAACTATGATAATTCAGCTACTTTAGCCTATATCCATAGCCACAAATTATTCCGCACCTTCATTGTGCATGTCGATAATTGAATCTGCATTTTTGTCTGAGAGTTCTTTCACTTCATTGTTTCGAAGTGCATCTAAGCGCTCTAAATAGCTTTGATCGATATCATTTGTGATGTACTGACCATTAAATACTGACGTTTCAAACATTTTGATGTCAGGGTTAGCAATACCTACCGCTTCTTTAAGATCATCGATTGTTTGGAAGATAAGCTTATCAGCGCCAATCTGTTCACAAATATCATCAACTTCGCGCCCATGTGCAATCAACTCATTAGCGCTTGGCATATCGATACCGTACACATTAGGGAATCTTATCTCTGGTGCCGCTGAAGCAAAGTACACTTTCTTAGCACCTGCTGCACGCGCCATATCAATAATTTGTTCTGAAGTAGTACCACGTACAATTGAGTCATCAACTAACAGTACAGACTTACCTTTAAACTCAGCTGAGATTGCATTGAGCTTACGACGAACTGACTTCTTACGTTGTTCTTGACCAGGCATGATAAACGTACGGCCAATGTAACGATTTTTAACAAAGCCCTGACGGTATGGAAGATCTAACGTTTGCGCAATTTGCAATGCAGTATCGCACGACGTTTCAGGAATAGGTATGACTACGTCAATGTCTTCATCAGCCCATTCTTTTGCTATCTTTTCACCTAACTTTTTACCCATTTCAACACGAGAGCCATAAACAGAGATCTTATCGATTGTTGAATCTGGACGAGCGAAATAAACATATTCAAATATACATGGGCAGAAGTTAGGGTTTTCAGCACATTGTTTACTGTACAGTTGGCCACTTTCTGTAAAGAAAATCGCTTCACCTGGCGCTACGTCTCTAACAAATTCAAAATCGTTGGCATCAAGTGCAACTGATTCAGAAGCCACCATGTACTCAGTGCCTTTTTCAGTTTCTCTTTTACCAAACACCATTGGACGGATACCGTTAGGATCTCTAAAGGCGACCATACCATGGCCAATAATTAACGCTACTGACGCGTACGCTCCACGAACACGTTTGTGTACATTGGTGATGGCGCTAAAAATATCGTCTGGCGTTAGCTCAATATTACCTGCCTGCTGTAGTTCATGGCCAAGGATATTAAGCAATAATTCAGAGTCTGATGTTGTGTTAACGTGACGTCTAGCGTAGGTATACAGCCAATCTTTTAGTTCTTCCGCATTGGTAAGGTTACCATTATGCGCAAGCGAAATACCGAATGGTGAATTCGCATAAAACGGTTGAGCTTCAGAAGAACTCGAAGTTCCCGCAGTAGGATAACGAATATGGCCAATACCTATGTTACCTTGTAAGCGCATCATGTGGCGCGTATGAAACACATCCTTAACGAGACCATTTGCTTTACGCAATCTAAAGGTATTATCGTGAATGGTCACAATACCTGCTGCATCCTGACCACGATGTTGCAACACCGTTAAACCATCATATAAAGACTGACCAACTGGTGTATTACCAACAATGCCAACTATACCACACATGAACTTATTCTCCGCCGAATTAAGCTTTATTCAGAAAACTTGAAGAGTGCTTTAGATATTCAAAAAACCACTCAATAACTAATGTAAATTCTGGTATCAATTGAGACTCACTCCACCATGAACTTGATGACGCAGGCGTAAATGCATCCATAAAGAATAGGACGGCACTGGCTATCAGCACGCCGCGCAATGCTCCAAACACTATACCTAACACGCGATCTGTTCCTGACAAGCCCGTTTTAGAAACCAGCTGTGCGATAACATAATTAACCATAGCGCCTAATATCAGCGTGGTTATAAATAATATAGCAACAGATGCAGCATTACGCAGAAGTGGATCAGAGATGTTCGTAAGTAGAGTAGATAGGTTGGGATAGAAAGAGCTTGCGACGAAAAACGCGGTCACCCATATAACCAAGGACACGGCTTCTTTTACAAAACCTCGTACTAAGCTAATAAGTGTTGATATGCCAATAACAGTTATAATGGCATAATCTATCCAAACCATAAACAGAGCTTTCTCATTGATTAGAGGCGCGCATTCTAACAGAATGCATACCTATTTAACCATTAATTTTTGTTATTTTGTTGGTGTAAATCTGGAAATCTTTCCTTGCACACCAGTTAACTCCTTCAATTTAGGGAGCTGTTTTTCTAATGTCACTTTGGAAAATTCAGGGCCAACAATAACTTTGGTTAGCTGGCCACTCTTGGTGTTTATCGGCTTAGTAAATACGGTATAGCCGTTATTTCTTAACTTTGTCACGAGCTCGTCAACATTTTTCTTATGACGAAAGCTGCCAAGTTGAATTTCCCAAGCCTCACGAGGCGCAGACTTTTCAGGGAGCTTACGTATTTTATCTTCACTAGCCAGCTCAATAGTTGCTGTAGAATCAGATGAAAAATCAGTATCTTTTTCAAGCGTAGCGACTTTAACGGTGTCGCTGCCACCTTTGTCAACAACTGCTGGATCAACTTGAGCATCGTCTTCGTTATCATCCAACGCAGTTTCGTCTAAAACTTCATCTTGAGGGATTTGTGCTAATTTATCCGTAGGAAAAGTTTTCTTCTCGGTATTAAAATCAACGGATGGCGCCTGTGGAATACTCGCAAATTCTTCCTGATACGATTGCTTATCACCATCTAAAATATCTGGCAGAAAAATAATCGCCAATGCCGCAACAATAACCGTACCAACCAATCTATTTTGAAAAGGCGTAGACAAAATAACTCCTAGACCAACAATTTTCTTATTGCAGATACTGTAAAAAATGATCCAAAAACAAGCACTAAATCATTAGTACCCGCCTGATTAACTGTCATTTTATAGGCATCTTCTATATTGTCAAAGCAATTAACATTTGCACCAAGTGGTTGCATAACACTTTGCATTTCCTCAGCAGAGCGTGTACGCGGGCAATCCAATTTGGCCACATTCCACGAATTAATGTGCGATAACAGCGGCTCAATTGTACTAAGTAAATCTTTGTCTGCCAGCAATGAAAAAACCGCGTGTACATTCTCATATGACGCCTTGGCAATTACATCGGCTAAGTACCTCGCAGCTAGCGGATTATGACCAACATCTAACATGACATCACATGTAGCGCTAGAAAACAGTTCTGTGCGGCCATCAACGCGCGTAGAGGTAATATTCGACATAAGTATCTTTTGACTAATAGGAAGCTCAAGCAAGGTAAGCACTTGAATGGCCGTTGCAACATTGTCGAGAGGAATATGTGGCATTGGAAGCGCATCAAAATTGATGTTCCCCCCCTGCCATTGCCATTTTGAAAGCTTGTCGTCGATAACTACATCGAAATCTTGCTTTCTGACAAACATGCTTGCTTGCAGTTGTTCACCGTGAGCTATCACACTATTTGGCGGAGATAAATCACCAACAACCGCTAAGCCATTTGCACGGAAGATACCCGCTTTTTCATAACCTATAGATTCGCGATCATTACCAAGGAATGCTTGATGGTCAAGATCAACCGTTGTAATTACTGCAATATCTGGGTCGATTAAATTCGTAGCATCTAATCGGCCACCTAATCCAACCTCGAGAATAATATACTCTGGCTGTTGCGCCATCATCACTAGCATCGCCGCTAATGTCGTATATTCATAATAGGTTAACGTAATATCGCCGCGCACCTGTTCGATCTGCTCGAATGCTTTAACTAATGGTAAGTCTTCAACATTAGTTTTGTTTAGTCGCAATCGCTCGTTGAATCGCTCAATATGCGGTGACGAGTAAACGGCTACACTGTGTTGCATTGACAGCAAGACATTTTCGAGAAACGCGCAGGTTGTGCCCTTGCCATTAGTGCCAGCAACAGTGATCACTTTGCTAAAAGAAAGATCAATTGCCAAGCGCTCAGCAACTTGGCTAATTCTTGCTAAACCTAAATCAATTTCAATAGCGTGAATTGACTCTAAATAAGAAAGCCACTCATCAAGACTTTTATCTTGAGAGTGGCTTTGAATTTCATGTGTCATAAATATACTACGTTTATTGTATGCAGTAGTTAACTATTGGCTATTGAGCAAATAATTAGTTTACAGGGCTAACCTGACCAGTAAATTTTGCCACAACACGAGCCAATGTATCGCGCATATCTCTACGATCTACGATCATGTCAATTGCGCCTTTCTCTAATAAGAATTCACTACGTTGGAAGCCTTCTGGTAGTTTTTCACGTACTGTTTGCTCAATAACACGCGGACCCGCAAAACCGATTAACGCCTTTGGTTCAGCCACGTTGACATCGCCCAGCATCGCTAAACTTGCAGAAACACCACCCATTGTAGGATCTGTTAATACTGAAATATATGGCAAACCATTTTCTTGCATTTTGGCAAGTGCAGCGCTTGTTTTAGCCATTTGCATTAGTGACATTAAAGCTTCTTGCATACGGGCACCACCACTTGCTGAAAAACAAACGAATGGAAGGTTATGTTCTAGGCAATACTCAACACCTTTAACAAAACGAGCACCAACAACAGAAGCCATTGAGCCACCTAAGAATGAAAACTCAAACGCGGCCGCTACAATTGGCATGCCTTTAAGTTCTCCACGCATAACAACAAGAGCATCTTTTTCACCCGTTGCTTTTTGCGCAGCAGCAATTCTGTCTTTATAGCGCTTAGAATCCTTAAACTTAAGTAAATCCTGCGGCTCAAATTCTTCACCAAGTTCTACACGTTCACCTTGATCAAGAAACGACTCAATACGCTTGCGTGCTGTAATACGCATATGGTGATCACACTTTGGACATACAGATAACTGTCGATCTAACTCTTCTTTATACAAAACCGCATTACATTCTGTACATTTGCTCCATACACCTTCCGGTATATTTTTGCGTTGTGTGGTTTTTGCTTTAGGGAGTATTTTCTCTATCCAGCTCATAATTTATTGATTGCCTATCGCTAAAATGGACCTGATAACTGATTATAATTTAGTCATCAAATACTTAATAAAACTATTCTAAAATTTAACTGCTAATTAGACCATACTTTAGCAGGTATTTAATATAAAAAACTGGTCGGTTTTGTTACAAAATATCATTTTCTTCAAAGATTAGTTAATCTGCCAGAAACAATGGCCCTAGAGGCGTTTTAGGTAGCGCAAACTCTTCGGGGTAATCAACTCCGACAAAATACAGCCCATTTGAAGGCGCTGTAATTCCAGCTAAACAGCGATTTTTGGCTTCTAATACTTCCTTAATCCAAGACACTGGCTGCTGCCCTGCTCCAACTTTCATCAAGCTCCCTGAGATATTTCTAACCATATGGTGCAAAAACGCATTTCCCTTTACATCTATCACGATATAGTTGCCTTGTCGTGTCGCGTTACAGTGGTAAAGCGTCCTGTTTGGGGAGTGGCTTTGACAATGAACTGTACGAAAAGAGGTAAAATCATGTCTACCAACTAAATATTGTGCAGCTTGATGCATAACTGCTACATCGAGTGGTTGATGTGCAAATGTGATCCCATGACTAAGGATTGCCGGTCGAAGCCTGCCATTATAAATAATATAGCGGTAACGTCTCGCAGTTGCGCTGAACCGCGCATGAAACTCATCATCGACCTGTTTTACCCATTTCACCGCGACATCTTTTGGCATGTTGGTATTCACACCCAGTGTCCATGCAACATCTTTTCGCACTTTTTCCGTATCGAAGTGAACTACCTGATTAGTTGCACTTACACCAGTATCTGTTCGACCCGCACATACAACTTCAATCGGTTCATCTGCTACTTTCGACAACGCTTGCTCTAAAGTTTGCTGAACACTTACCACATTTTTTTGACTTTGCCAGCCATAATATTGACTGCCATCATATTCAACACCTAGGGCGTAACGCATTAAAACCTCCCAACAAATTCGGAGGCGCATTATCCTTTATTTCGCTTATTTTTGCGAACAAAAAAAGTGCTTACTCTATAGAGCGTGTTAATCTTTGAGGTACGAATTCTGTTCAACTTGAGCGTGTTTTGATCGCGGCGCTCGGTTTGTAGCATAGTCGCTCTACGTAAAAATCGTACAATAATGAGCAAAGCGCGCTCAATTGAACGCTTCGGGCAGCGCCCGTTTGGCATTTATATCGTGTTGCCCCACATGGATGTGGGGTAAGGTGACTTTGCAGGAGCATAAAGTCTTTATCGCCTTACTTGAGGACGACTGCATGGATGCAGGAGGTAGAGCGACGCAGGAAGCCAAAGCCGAGAATAACTACACAACGAAGGCTCTGCCTAGTCTAAATGCCAAACTGTCAGCTGCAAAAATGAACAGCAAAGGTCAACACGCTCTAAGAGCTTTTCGTTCTTAGCGAATTATTCCAATTTGAATTTATTTCAAGTTATCTAACAACTGTTGAGCTTCAAATTGTTGTTGCGCATCACCATGCTCAACCACATCCATAAGAATGATTTCCGCGTTTTCGGCGTCACCGATTTCAATATATACTTTTGCTAGATCTAATTTGGCCGCCATGCCGTTTTCATCAAGGTCATCAATATCTTCTCCCTCTCCAGCAAATTCTGGAAACTCATCTAACCCTACGTCTATCTTAGATTTATCATAAGGTTCAATGGTGTCAGCATCTAAGCTTTCTGATAGCAATGAGTCTACCGAAATAAAATCTTCTTCTTTTTCCTCATCTGGCGATTCTGGAGTATCAATATCAGATGCATCAACATCTGACTCACCAGATATGTCTAAAATATCATCACCAATATCCAATTCTTCACCAAAATCTAACGCTTGCTCATCAGTTTTTGGCGCTTCTTCTTCAATATTCGCTAGTAATTCGTCAAAATCTAAATTATCAAGCTCTTGAATATCATTAAGTTCTGAAGCTTCCTCAACTACATCATCACTAGATTTATCTTCATTCTCATCGGCTAACAAATCAGCCAGAACATTACTATCAGTAAAATCTGGCGACAATTCTACTTGTGCGTCATTTTCGTCATTGAGCATCGCAGATAGGGTTGATTCATCAAACTCAGAATCTAATCCCTCAAGAATTTCACTTTCATCAATGGCATTTGATTCACCGTCGTCGCTCTCAGGCTCGTCAACCAGCTGTTCGCCCTCAGGCTCGCTTTTAGCGCTTGTTTCTTCAATAAGTGCATCAATGTCAAAATCATCATCTAATTCATCAATGACAAGCGCTTCTTCGTTCTCAGGAGACTGATCTTCAATACTTGGTTCTTCTGTAGACTCGGTAGCTGAGAGTTCATCTTCGAGCGTTAGTTCAGCTTCATCAACAACATTATCAGTTTCATCAAATGTCACTTCTAGTTCTTCGTTAGTATCAACTGCTGGTTGATCACTTTCCTCTCTGGCAGAGATGATTTCACTAAAATCTGCCGCTAAGAATGGAGCAACATATTCTTCTGTCAATTCATCAATTAACGCCTTATTAGGTGATTCTAGTGACTCCTCATGAACTTCTTCATTCGCTTGTACACTCTCTTTGACGTCCGACTCGGTAGGTCGAACAGCATCTAAATCACCGTGTTCGCCTAATAAAGCATCAATATCATCAGGGTCTGAAACATCATATTCCTCTTTCGAATCAGCCCGTGTTTCGTCGGCACTATCAACTTGTGGCTCGGCCATACTAGCCATTAGCGCGTCAATGTCGTCAGGATCTGTTAATTCAATATTATCGTCGGCTTCCTGTGTTGATGAATCACCAGCAACCGCATCCATTAGTGCATCAATATCGTCAGGATCTGTTACGTCAGCGCCAGCAGCAGGTTCTTCAGATGCAGGCTCACTAGTTACCGCATCCATTAATGCATCAATATCGTCAGGATCTGTAACATCTGCGCCAGCATCAGGTTCTTCAGCAGCAGGCTCACTGGCTACCGCGTCCATTAACGCGTCAATATCATCAGGATCTGTTACGTCAGCGCCTGTAGCTGGTTCTTCAGCGGTAGGCTCACTGGCTACCGCATTCATTAATGCATCAATATCGTCAGGATCTGTAACATCTGCGCCAGCAGCAGGTTCTTCAACGGCAGGTTCACTGGCTACCGCGTCCATTAACGCGTCAATATCGTCAGGACCTGTAACATCTGCGCCAGCAGCAGGTTCTTCAACGGCAGGTTCACTGGCTACCGCATCCATCAACGCGTCAATATCGTCAGGATCTGTAACATCTGCGCCAGCAGCAGGTTCTTCAACGGCAGGTTCACTGGCTACCGCGTCCATCAACGCGTCAATATCATCAGGATCTGTAACATCTGCGCCAGCAGCAGGTTCTTCAACGGCAGGTTCACTGGCTACCGCATCCATCAACGCGTCAATATCATCAGGGTCTGTAACATCTGCGCCAGCAGCAGGTTCTTCAACGGCAGGCTCACTGGCTACCGCGTCCATTAACGCGTCAATATCATCAGGATCTGTAACATCTGCGCCAGCAGCAGGTTCTTCTACGGCAGGTTCACTGGCTACCGCGTCCATTAGTGCATCAATGTCATCGGGGTCAGTGAGGTCCGCACCTTGTTCAAGTTCGTCCGCAGCTTCAATGATATTATCGATATCGAGATCACCATCGTCACCAGTCGATTCCGCTTCTGCCTCAGCTACCGCTTCTTTTAATAAGTCATCAAGAGAACCCTGGTCTAACTCTCCTCCTTCCAATGGTTCGCCCGCTTCATTATCAAGCGACTCTTCAACAACATCTCCCTCGTCTAAGCCAGATAACAATGAATCTAAGTCACTTTGATCTAATTCTCCGCCTTCTAAAACTTCGGTGTCATCGTCAAGCTTAATCTCTTCCAGATCGTCCAAGTCATCAAGATCATCCAATGAATCATCGAGCGAGTCATCTAAGTGAATAACGTCGTCATCCAACAGCTCGTCATTAAGTGACTCTATATCGTCACTAAATAAACCATCAGCAGAATCTCCTTCCGCTAAATCTATTGATAATTCATCATCCAATGACAACTCTTCATCAATGGTAAGTTCATCATCTAATGAAAGTTCATCATCTAACGAAAGTTCACTGTCTAAAGTTTCTTTGACCTCTGGCTCAGGCACTTCAGCGGGTTCTTCTACAACTTTTTTATCAGATTTCTTTTCACTAACAGCTGCTGGTTGTTCCTTTCGTCGACTCATGAAAAATGCGACCAAACCAAGAATTAACGTCGCAGGAATCGTCATCATCAACCCAGTAAACCACATACTTGAAGTAAAATCGTCAGCAGCCAACGCTTCTTGTTGCTTTCTAATTTCTCGCTCTAACGCTTCAGCTTCTGCTTTTGCCAGTAAGGCTTTAAGAATTTCATTTTGTTGATTTAATTGCGTTTCTAGTTCTTTTTCTTTAGCAACTTCAGTTTGCATTTGACTCAATTTGTCATTGAAGTCGTTCAAACGATTTCTCAACGCTTCGTTTTCACTCAATATTGCTTGCAAACCGTCGATTGAGTCGAGTACATCACGTTGAATAGTATCTAAACGTTGTTGCTGTGTAGTATCAATCGATTGCAGTTGATCGTTAATATGTGTTTTTACGTCCTCTAAATCTTCTTTTTTTACCACGTTGGCAATAACTGGCTTCGCCTTTTCTGGCGCAGTTACCGCAACTTTTTTCTCCCACTGCTTGTCGTCGTCATCAGATTTTTGTTTCGCTGATTGTGGGTTAATTTGACGAATTTCTTCAAGGCTAGGCAAAGAGAGATAAGTGCCATCGATAAGATGATTCAGATTATTATCAGAGAAGGATTGCGGATTTTTCTCGTATAGCGCCTGCATTACCTGATAAATGGATACTGAATTGTCAGGGCGCACACGTAATGCAATGTTCCATAAGGTGTCACGAGACGATATCGGACCATATTTATCATAAGGAAATACATCAGTACTTTTAGGTCCACGAATGCGTATACCCGACTCCTCTGCCATGACATTGGCGACAGGAACAGTTAAACAACTGGCAAACAATACCTGCCAAAAACACAGGCGTAACAATCGTTGCATCAATATTTCCTAATTATTTTTCTAATGGTCAAATAATTGACATTGCAATATATATTAAATATCAAAAGCAATGTTTATTCCAACTATGAAATGGATCACATCACAGCTCGCTCAAATGATCAATACTGAATTAATAGCTTGGCCTAAACAAAAAAATCAGAAACCCACCTATTTAACGGCGAGTTTCTGATTTTCTTTAAGTTTCTGTTGAAAAGTTATTTTTACGAAAGGTATTCTTTAATCAATAACTCTGCAATCTGGATGCTGTTAGTTGCTGCACCTTTACGCACGTTGTCTGCCACTACCCACATGTTAATACCATTATGACAACTAATATCTTCACGGATACGGCCTACAAATGTCGCATCTACACCACTAGCATTGCCTATTTGTGTAGGAAAATCTTCTGCTTTTTCACACACTTCAAGACCAGGCGCATTTTTGAGTAACTCAGTCACTTCCTCAGCAGAGATTGGTGAGCGTGTTTCAATATGTATCGCTTCACCATGGCCGAAAAACACTGGGACTCTGACCGCAGTAGGATTAACACGGATACTGTCGTCACCTAAAATCTTCTGTGTTTCCCATACCATTTTCATTTCTTCACGGGTATAACCGTTTTCCTGAAAACTATCAATTTGCGGGATCACATTAAACGCGATTTGGCGTGAGAATGCTTTCGGCTCAACTGGTTTACCGCTAAGTAAATCAGCACATTGCTTAGCAAGCTCGTCCATGGCCTCTTTACCAGCACCAGACACTGATTGATATGTGCACACATTAATACGATCAATACCAACAGCATCATGAATAGGCTTGAGCGCTACAAGCATCTGAATAGTTGAACAATTAGGATTAGCAATAATATTGCGGTTGCGATACTCCGCCAACGTATGAGGATTTACTTCCGGTACAACAAGGGGAACGTCAGCTTCATAACGAAATTCCGACGTGTTATCAATAACGATACACCCAGCGTCTGCCGCAATTGGCGCAAACTTCGCTGAAATACTACCACCAGCTGAGAAAAAGCCAATTTGAGCTTGACTAAAGTCAAAAGTATCAGCATCAATAACTTCAATACTTTCACCATTAAATTCAATCACTTCACCCGCAGAACGTGCGCTAGCTAACGGATAAAGTTTATTGATTGGAAAGTCTCTTTGCTCAAGAATTTCCATAATCGTTTTACCGACTAAACCTGTTGCACCCAAAACGCAAACGTCAAATTTCTGTGTCATGCTCCTCTCTCTTCTCTTTTCTCATTTCTATTGTGGTAAAACATTGAAACCAAGCCCGTTCAACGGCTCAATTTCACATAATTTAGGGTTGTTTACGGCTATTGACGAAAACTCACGTCGAACAGGGTAATGCTTGCGTATATAATCAAAACCGAGCGCTGAAACCTGCTGGCGAAAAATGCCATCATCTCGCTTTACATCGTATACCATTTTTACCATTTGAATTAATAAATTCTGATCAAAATCAGCATTTATAGTTACCGATGTGATCGCGGGTTCTGGCAAACATGCATTAAGTGATTTGTTCGGGGCTATTGCCAATTGTTGACATAATGCCTGATATAGCATTTCAGTACCACGAGATTTTCCTTCTAAGCTATAACCGGCTATATGTGCCGTGGCAATATCAACATGCGCTAATAACGGCATTAAAATGTTAGGCTCACCTTCCCAAACATCTAACGCCAACGTCAACCCGTGACCATTCACTTTTAAATCAAGCAATGCATTATTATCAACCACTTCACCTCGGCATGCATTTATCAATATTTGATCATCGCGTAATGATGCTAGCCTATCTGCATTCAATAAATGCAATGTCTTATGCTCACCACTTAGTGTTTTTGGTACATGCAGCGAAATCACATCACACGTTACTGCCTGCTCTAACGAAACGAACTCTCGTTCATCTGTACCGTTAGCAGCGAGAATAGGGTCGCACAAACAGTGTTCTACGCCCAACGCAGTAAGTTTTTCACTCAGTCTGCTGCCAGTGTTACCCGCCCCAATGATGCCAACACGCTTATCTTTTATATCAAACAAGTACTTTTCAGAAAGATTGACCAACGCACTAATGACATATTCGGCCACAGACACCGCATTGCAACCAGGCGCAGAACTGAATGCAATATCTCTAGATTGCAAATAACGCTTATCAATATGGTCTGTGCCAATTGTTGCAGTACCCACAAACTTTATTCGATGATTATTTTCTAATAGTGTCTGATCCACCTGAGTTATCGAGCGTACGAGCAATACATCTGCTTCAGTTAACTGTTCAGCAGTAATGTCTCGACCAGAAAATGCCGTTATAGTCCCAAGTTCACCAAAAAACTCTGGGGCGAGCGGCATGTTTTCATCATAAAAAATATTCATCTCATTTCCGTCAATAACTTCTGTCTACCATAAGGCACTCAGTTTGCTAAATTTGAGGTAAAAAAAAAGCCGTTAACTTGTCGTCAACGGCTTTGCTATAGACCGTTGAGTCTATTTGTATTTCTTCATTAATAAGGTCGCATTGGTGCCACCAAATCCGAAACTGTTAGACATTACTAAGTCTAAGTTCGCTTCGCGAGTTTCGGTAACAATATCAAGACCTTCAGCTTCACTATCTAGCGTATTGATGTTGATAGAAGGCGCGATGAAGTTATTTTCCATCATAAGCAAAGAGTAAATTGCTTCGTGTACGCCCGCAGCGCCTAATGCATGACCTGTCATTGCTTTAGTTGCACTAATCGCAGGAGAATTGCTACCAAATACTTCTTGAATAGCACCAAGCTCTTTAACGTCACCAACCGGTGTTGAAGTACCATGTGTATTTAAGTAATCAACATTACCTTCTACACCATGCATTGCTTGTTGCATACAACGAACAGCACCTTCACCACTTGGTGCTACCATGTCATAGCCATCAGAAGTAGCACCGTAGCCTACAATTTCAGCATATATGTGTGCACCACGCGCCAACGCATGCTCAAGTTCTTCAACTACGACCATACCGCCGCCACCAGAGATAACAAAGCCATCACGCTCTGCATCATACGTACGAGATGCAGTTTCAGGAGAGTCATTATACTTGCTAGAAAGTGCGCCCATCGCATCGAACATCATAGCTAATGACCAATCAACTTCTTCACCACCACCTGCAAACACGATATCTTGTTTGCCTAGTTGAATAAGCTCAGCAGCATGACCAATACAATGCGCACTTGTTGCACACGCTGAACTAATTGAGTAGTTCACACCTTTAATTTTAAAAGGTGTCGCCAAACATGCAGAACACGTACTAGACATAGTTTTTGGTACAGCATATGGACCAACGCGTTTTACACCGCGCTCGCGTAATGTATCAGCAGCACCAACCACGTTCTCTGAAGATGCACCGCCAGAACCCGCAACAATACCAGTACGGAAGTTTGACACTTGCTCGTCTGTTAACTTTGCGTCTTCAATCGCTTCTTTCATCGCAACATAAGCATAACCTGCTGCGTCGCCCATAAAGCGAATGGCTTTACGGTCAATGTGGTCTTTAGTTTCTAATGTTGGCTTACCCCAAACTTGGCTGCGTAAACCTTTTTCTTCAAAGCTTTCTGCTTTTGTAATTCCTGAACGTCCTGCTTTTAAAGAAGCCAAAACTTCTTCAGCATTGTTACCAATACTAGAAACAATACCTAATCCAGTGATCACTACACGTTTCATTTAACTAACCATCTAAAAATTTAAAAATCGAGCGTATCATACCGACTTTTACACGCTATACTGGTCTGTCCAGCGTACACTTGTACACTGATTTCTCAAAACCAAATTGGTAATGCTAGGCAGTATAGGTAAAATAGCGCCCTTGTATAGTCTTTATTTTATTTTTTCACGCATGTCAGACAAAGCCAAGATCATTTTTCAAGACGACGGTTCGCCCTACTCGGAAGAATTCGACGATATTTATTTCGATACTGAATCAGGCTTTTTACAAAGTGAACAAGTATTCGTGAATGGCAATAACATTGCCCAGCGAATCATAAGCACCAAAGATGAATTTACCATTGCAGAAACTGGCTTTGGTACAGGGCTTAATTTTCTGTTAACTATGGCGGTTTTCCGTGAGCTGAGTGCTCGGCATACGCTACCTAAACTCCACTTTATTACCACTGAAAAATATCCACTGTCGAAAGCACAACTTGCGCAGTCACTTTCTTCGTTGTCATCGTTATCTGAAGAAACCGATGCATTGATATCGAGTTATCCAGATGTATTAACCGAAAATACAACTATGCAGTTTTTAGAAGGTGCAGTTAAGCTGACGATTTTGGTGGGCGATGCTACGGCAGGTTTTGAGCAACTGAGCGTGCCGCGTTCAGGTCTTGTTGATGCGTGGTATCTAGACGGCTTTTCTCCGGCAAAGAACCCTGACATGTGGCAACCTAAGCTTTTTGAACAGATGGCCAGACTCTCCAAACAACAGGCAACGGTAAGCACGTTTACGGTTGCAGGCATTGTACGCAGAGGTCTTATTTCGGCGGGGTTTAGAGTGCAAAAACAAGGCTATGGCGGTAAGAAAAAAGAAATTCTCGTTGGTAATTTCCAGCAAAGCGGTAAGTTTGGTCAAGGCTATAAAATTCGCCCGCTAAACAATAAGCCACAACATGTCACGATTATAGGAGGTGGCATTGCGTCAGCGTGTGCGGCTTATTTTTTAGTACAACGAGATATAAAAGTAACGATATTGAGCCGCCACAAATCGTTGGCACAAGGTGCTTCAAGTAATAAGATTGGCGCAATTTACCCCTTGTTGCATCAGGTAAAAGATGACATTAGCTTGTTTCATCAAGAAGCTTTTGATTTTGCCGTTGATTTTTATCATTCCCTGAGTACTCAAGGATTGGATTTTTCTCATGATTGGACAGGATTGCTAGAGCTTGCGCACAGTGAAGCATTAAAGAAGCGACAGCAGCAATTTGCCGATTCAGGTTGGCCAGATTCGCTTGTGCACTCAGTAGACCACAGTCAGGCAAGCAAACTCGCTAACATTACATTAGCAGATGGTGGCCTGTTTATGCCAAGAGCTGGTTGGATAGCCCCTGCTGAACTTGTTACCGCTTTATTGAAAGCATGTGAAAAGACCAAACTACTCAAAGTTAAATTTAATGTTCACGTTGATGATATTTGCCAACAAGACAACGGAAAATGGCTCTTGTCGACCAACAAAGGACAACTAAAAGCAAGCACGCTAGTGTTAGCCGGTGGCGCTGAAATGATCCCGCTTAACTACTTTAATCAACTGCCCTTCACTCCTGTGCGGGGTCAGGTTTCAGAGATGCAGACTAACGACACCATGGCAAAACTAAGCACAGTGATATGCCACAAAGGCTATGTTACACCAGCACATAACGAGCTCCATTGTATTGGCGCTACGTTCGATAAACACACTACCAGTATCGCTGCAAACAAAGCTGATGATGAATATAATCTGGAAATACTCAATAAGACTATGCCAGATGTAGCAAACTGGACGATAGATGATGTAGTTAACAGCAATGCACGAATACGGTGCATGACGCCCGATCATTTACCTGTAGTGGGCCAAATGCCGGATATAGCACAACACCTGAAAAACTATGCTCACCTTGCCAAAGACAAGAACTGGCGCTACCAACAAGCTTCACCATGTGTTAACAACCTATTCGTATTGTCGGGTTTAGGTGCTCGAGGGCTTTGCAGCGCGCCACTATTAGCCAATATTTTGGTATCGGATATCTGTGGTACCCCATACCCCGTTGATACTCATATGGCGTTTAACGTTAGTGCTAATCGATTTGTGATAAGGGATATTATTAAGCGCAAAGTTAACGTTGGTGAATAATCGTTGAATTTAACTAACGCTAACTTTGATACGACAATTAAAATTTACCTAATACCAATCCGTATAAGATCAGTGACAAAATGCGACTTCGAGTGATTGCCAGTAATTATTCACGATTACACGATCAGCAGGCGTTAACTCACTACGTGCTTCCTGTACTTTTTCCGTGATATCTGCAGCAAGTGATTTAGTCAGTTGTTGAGTTTCATCTCCGAACTGACTCGCTGACAAACTGATAAACCCACGTAAGTAACTACTCGCAAACAAGTCATCTGCGCTCGCATCTTGCGCAACTAATTCGTCTAAATAATCATATAAATGCGCTAAATTATTAAATTTCATTTTTTGATCTCTCATTTGTAACTATTGAGGACTGGCAACAGGATAAAGTACCTGATCATTGTAACCTGTGGTTATGCTCATATAACCCGATAATTCATTATCAAGCTCACTATCACCCGTATCAACGATTAATGGTCGGGCATCAAGTGCAGAAAGCTTATTCTTAGTGGCGATGATAATAATATTGTCTATACCAACTGCGCGTATCACGCGTGGACTTAACTGTTGATTTCCACGACCAAAGATGTGACCTTGACCGCCAATCAATGTGATAACCAATTTTACCGATTCAGCCTGTTGAATATGAGACCACAATTCGTTTTCAGTGACATCGCTGGCTACCAGTGATTGATCCTGAACCAAATCAACACCCAACAAAGTGTTTTCTAAACCTAGTTCTTCCATCAGAAAAGCGGTAGTTGAGCCAGAACCAATAATATACAGCTCATCTTCCATTTGATTAATGACATGGGCAGCAATGTCTTGTAAAACAAGCTCATCTGATTCTTTACCGCCAGACTTAACCGCCTGTACATACCGTAACTCACAAGGAACTTGCATTTCCCCGTAACGTTTTGCTTTGACCACGCCGTCTCTGAATAACGATTCGTCAATATCCATTACATCAGCGTCAGTAAGTGTAACGAGTTGGTTAGTCACCATTTTTTCAACCACACGTCCAGCTGCCTTCGGAGTAACCGCATAAACGCCCGAGTGAATTTTACACCCCGCAGGAATACCAAGTACGGGAAAGCTGTCACCAACAACGTGACACACATTACGTGCCGTACCATCGCCTCCTGCAAAGAGTAAAATGTCTACACCATGAGCGAGCATAGCATCAACAGCATTTTCTGTATCGAGTGCTGTCGTAACTTCAGAGTCTGTCTGGTAAATCAGCTGAGTTTCAAATCCCAATTGACGAGCGGTGTTTTCGCCCATTTCGCCATTTACAGTAACTATTTGAATTTGTTCCAGATACGGCAAAAGTATTGTTAATGCCTGTAACGTTCGTTGGTTAGCCATTGCTTTAGCACCTAAAGCCAGTGCCTTATCAGCAATGCCCTCACCGTCACTTCCTTTTAAGGCAACACTACCGCCAAGCCCAGCAATAGGATTGATGATTAAGCCAAGTTTAAACTTCTTCATATAATTCTCTGTCTAACGTAAATCGCTCTGCCAACAATGGCATCGGTTGCTGATAATGTTCAGCGAGTGCCGTAATAAAATGCTGTGCTCGTTTGGGAAATCCATTTTCTAAGAAATCGAGTACTTGCTTATACACTTTAAGCTTGAATGCTGCCGTATCCGCAGGATGACCGTTTAAGTTATCCGCAGACACATTAAACTTGTGATTACTTGCAACACAGAATGCCCATTCAATTGCTTGAGGTTTAACTTCAACCTGTTCAAACGCTTGTTGTTGTTCTTCATTACGACCATCTGGCAGATACCAATAACCGTAGTCCTCAAGCTGACGACGGGCAGTTCCCGCAACGCACCAATGAGCAACTTCGTGCAAAGCACTAGTAAAATAACCATGCGCAAAAACAATGCGATGAAATGAAAATTGCTGGCATGCCGGCAAATAAACAGGTTCATCATCACCGCAAACTAACCGGGTGTTATGCGTCTCGTAAAACGTACTATCAAACAAAGACATTAATGTTGAGATTTGATGATTCATGGGAATTAATCTAGAAAAACAACTTAGACAATTTTGCGCGGTATTGTATACAAAGATGGCGATAAAATCATCGCCATCTTTCGTTTTCTTATTAACTTTCTTAAGTAGTAAGAAATTTGTTCACTATTGTTTCTACTCTCAGGTCAATTTGCCTCTTGAGGTTGCTTTTTTAGTGCCCGACTAATGGTTAAGTATCCTAATAGACCAGATATTAGCGACCCTACTACAATGCCTAATCTGTCTTGAAACAGCGGCGATGCGGCATTTTGTTCGAATGCTAATGAGCCAATAAATAAACTCATGGTAAAACCTACACCGCAAAGCATCGATACGCCGTAAAGTAGTGTCCAGTTGACCTTTTCAGGCAGCTTAGCAAGCCCAAGCTTGATGGCAATAAAACAAAAACCAAACACTCCAATTTGTTTTCCTACGATCAGGCCAAGAATAATCCCTAACGGCACAGGAGACACGATTTCAGCAATACCCACGCCATCAAAGCTTATCCCCGCATTAGCAAAAGCAAATATTGGTAGAATAATAAATGCCACCATTGAGTGCAGGTTGTGCTCTAAACTTTTTAATGGAGATGGCTCCCCTTCTTTGCCTTTTATAGGAATAAATAACGCGAGTGCTACGCCAGCCAGTGTTGCATGCACACCTGATTTTAGTACGGCTATCCACAGCACGATACCAAAGAAAATATACGGTGCGGTGTCAGTGACACCACGACGATTAATGATGAATAACACCGTCAGTACTGACAATGACACTATTAAAGATAGCATCGACAGTTGATCAGTGTAGAAAAGCGCGATAACAATAATCGCCCCTAAATCATCAAAGATAGCTAACGACGTCAAGAACACTTTCAACTGCAACGGTACTTTGCTGCCGATAATAGCCAAAATACCAAGTGCGAACGCGATGTCGGTCGCAGTAGGAATAGCCCAACCACTAATTGCTTCAGGATTTTGATAATTAAATGCCGCATAAATCAACGCTGGAATTAACATTCCACCGACAGCCCCAACTGCAGGCAACATAATTTGCCCTGGTTGAGATAGATCGCCCTCTAGAAATTCTCGCTTAAGCTCTAAGCCCACAAGAAAAAAGAAAAGTGCCATCAATCCATCATTGATCCAAAGTAATAACGGCTTAGCTATTTCAAACGAACCAACTGCTACTACAACCGGTACATCGAGCAATAGATCATAGTAAGTAGAAAGTGGGGAGTTAGCGACAATGATTGCTGCGACAGCGGCTATCATTAACAGTATCCCACTGGACGCTTCTAATTTTAAAAAGTCTTGAATTGATTTGATTGCCATAATCTTCCTTTAAATCCGTGACATTTTCGACATATTATGTCTACACAATAGCACAGGCAAGATTTTTAGTGTGAAGTTTTGTTAACTTTTGTCTAATTGCTGTTGTTAATTCGATATAAACCAATTTTTTCGAAATTAATTTGATTTTCGACGAATTTACTCTGGTTTTTCGATTAAAAATAAGTGTAGTATGCAATATCACTTTGAAATGAAATACCGCTATTATTTATTAGCGTGAAATGAATGAAAAAATTAGATGACATCGACCTGCGAATATTAACCATTCTATTTAAGAATGCTGATATTACGAACAAAGAACTCGCTGCGCATATTGGTATAGCACCTTCAACCTGTCTAGAACGTGTTAAGCGAATGAAGTCAAACGGCATTATTAAAGGTGCCTATATTGATATTAACTTTCAAAACATCGGCGGTAATATTGAAGCAATCGCTGCTATCAGACTTCAACCTTATTCCGAAGAAATCGTTAACAAGTTAAGAGACGATTTGCTACAGCTACCTGAAATAGTCAGCTTGTATCATATGGGAGGAAGTTACGATTATTTCATCCACATGTCTGTAAAAGATAGTGAGCACCTGAGAAAGTTTGTATTTGAAGCCATCACCTCCAGAGATGAAGTACAAACCGTAGAAACGTCATTAATTTTTGAACACAGCCGCAGCGGCGTATTACCAAACTTTCCAGAAGATTAGGCAAACTTGAGCCAATCGAAATTTTGAAGCGCTTAAATCCAAAAGCGCCTAATTAACACTTAGGCGCTTTTTTATGAAGATTCTTATCATTTGTACCGTATCGGACCAATTTTCTTCAAGTTATTTTGTGAAATCCTGAGTTTCGTAGTATAGCGGTTTCAATGTGCCGCAATTGAGAAATCGTCTTAACGTTTCATCTTGTGAAGGAACACCAGAAGATGTATTAATAGTTTGCAAGCACCCTGCCGTTTGGTCGATAAATAGCAACTGGTCGTAACTTGGCGCTTGTTGAATTTGATGCACGTAAATCTTGTCATTTTTGTTGATAGACACCACATCGTACTTATGTAAACGATTAGACTCCTCCAAGTCATCTAACTTTCTAACGTATAACAACTCATCAAATATCAAAGACATATTTTCATAGGTCACAATACCGTCTCGCTCGAAATGACCAATATATACGTCGGCCGTTATCGTCATCTTTTCGCCTCGCATGAGCCTTTGTAGGTTAAATTCTTCTGGCTTAATAGTGACAAGCTGAGCATCTCTGACCAATTGTACTAACGCAACATCCTTTGTATCGATTTTATAAAGCAGCTGCACATCGTGAGGCTTGTGATACAAAGGTAGGTGTGAGGCATAAATTTTAGAACTATGGCTCACAAGTACCATGCCGTGAACACCAACATATTCAGGATCAAGGGGAGGAAGTTCTTTTTCTTCTGCATGTGCGAACCCCAGCAGACTCACTAAGAATAAAATACAGCTTATAGACTTCATATTCTTCTCTAAAAGTTAAATGGTAGATTGTCAATTATAGGATAATTCAACGTGGTTCTCGATATAAAAAAAGCATGAGTTTTTGGGATAGACAAACGTAACATACATTTTCATATTTACTTGTTTAGTTGCTAATACGTCTAAGCGTATGCAACTTGTAATTGAACATGTGTTATGATGACTTACGAATACAAAAAACCCCGCAATTTTTGCGGGGTTTGTTATTGAACTGGTCGCTATGATTTAGCTTTTCAGGTCATCAAAGAACTTTTTCACACCATCAAAGAATCCTGTTTCTTTTGGACGATGATGCGCTTTCTTTCCTTCGATCGCCGTTTCTAATTGCTCAAGTAGTTCTTTCTGTGCATTAGAAAGATTCACAGGTGTTTCAATGACCACTTTACACATTAAATCACCAACAGATGTACTTCTAACCGACTTCACACCTTTACCGCGCAGTCTGAACATTTTCCCAGTTTGCGTTTCTTTAGGGATTTTCAGTTTTACTTTGCCTTCAAGTGTAGGTACTTCGATTTCACCACCTAACGCAGCCGTAGTGAAGCTAATAGGCACCTCACAGTATAAATTGTTCTCATCGCGTTCAAAGATTGGGTGATGTCTCACACTTACCTGCACGTATAAATCACCAGCTGGCGCGCCATGTTCTCCTGCTTCACCTTCACCAGTCAGTCTAATGCGATCACCGGTATCAACACCTGCTGGAATTTTCGCGTTAAGCGTTTTGGTTTTCTGAACACGACCTTGACCATGACATGAATTACAAGGATCGGTAATCACTTTTCCTTTACCGCCACACGTAGGACAAGTTTGCTGTACCGCAAATAAACCTTGGCGCATTTGCACTTGTCCATGACCGTGACAAGTTGAACATGTACTCGCTGATGTACCTTTTTTCGCGCCACTACCATTACATGGTTCACAGCTTACGTAAGTTGGTACTTTAATCTCTACTGACTTACCTTTTACGGCATCTTCAAGTGACATTTCAAGGTTATAACGTAAATCAGAACCTCTTCTTGCGCGCGACTGACCACCGCGGCCACGACCGCCACCAAAGATATCGCCAAAAACATCACCAAAAATATCACCGAAATCTGCGCCACCGCCAAAGCCGCCGCCTCCCATGCCGCCTTGTTCAAATGCAGCATGGCCATACTGATCGTATGCAGCGCGTTTTTGATCGTCAGTCAGTACTTCGTATGCTTCTTTAATCTCTTTAAACGTTTCTTCTTTCTCTTTATCACCTTTTGTACGGTCAGGGTGATACTTCATCGCTAAACGTTTATAAGCCTTTTTTATTTCTCGCTCGCCAGTATCTCTAGAGACACCGAGTACTTCATAATAATCGCGTTTTGACATATCTTTTCTTTACTTCAATTACATTGATATCTATTTGTGTAGCTTTCTTAGTAGTTTTAACTCAAAAAACTATACAAAAAGCAATCGCTTAACCTTTAATGTTCACCATGTTGATGAACACAACAAAGCGCCGATTAACGACGCTTTGTTAATAAAAGGCTTCGACAAAGTCGTACTACCAAGTGAGCTAAGCTGTGTGATAAAGGAAACAAAGCCTTTAACACACTACTCACTTGGACTATTCGTTAACTACTTGTCGTCTTTAACCTCTTCAAACTCAGCATCAACAACATCATCCGCTGGAGCTGAACCAGCGTCTTGTGCTGCGCCTTCAGGAGCCGCGCCGCCTTGTGCTTGCGCTTTAGCCTGAGCGATTTCCATTAACTTAGCTGAAGCTTCAATTACCGCTTGCGACTTAGCTTCAATTGCTTCTTTGTCATCGCTCTTGATAACTGACTCAAGATCGCTAACTGCCGCTTCAATTTTCTCTTTGTCTTCAGCTGGTAAGTCATCACCTGCTTCTTCTACTTGCTTACGTGTAGCGTGAACAAGTCCGTCAGCTTGGTTACGTGCTTGAACAAGTTCTTCAAACTTAGCATCAGCATCAGCATGCGCTTCTGCGTCACGTACCATTTGCTCTACTTCATCATCTGATAAACCTGAAGAAGCTTTGATTGTGATCTTCTGCTCTTTACCTGTGTTCTTGTCTTTCGCAGACACATGTAAGATACCGTCAGCATCGATATCGAAAGTAACTTCGATTTGCGGCATGCCACGTGGTGCTGGGTCAATACCTTCAAGGTTGAACTGACCTAATGATTTGTTAGCGCTTGCTTGCTTACGCTCACCTTGCAATACATGAACTGTTACTGCAGCTTGGTTGTCTTCAGCTGTAGAGAATGTTTGAGATTGCTTAGTAGGAATCGTTGTGTTCTTATCGATTACCTTAGTCATGACGCCACCCATTGTCTCAATACCTAGAGATAATGGTGTAACGTCAAGTAGTAATACATCAGTAACATCACCAGCAAGTACACCTGCTTGTACCGCAGCACCAGAAGCTACCGCTTCATCAGGGTTAACGTCTTTACGTGGTTCTTTACCAAAGAAATCAGTTACCATTTTTTGCACTAGTGGCATACGTGTTTGACCACCAACTAAAATTACGTCAGTAATGTCTGAAGTTGATAAATCAGAATCAGCAAGTGCGACTTTTAATGGCTCTAAAGTTGCTTTAACCATGTCTTCAACTAACGCTTCTAACTTAGCACGAGTCACCTTGATGTTCATGTGCTTAGGACCAGATGCATCAGCAGTGATGTACGGCAAGTTAACGTCTGTTTGTTGTGCAGAAGAAAGTTCACATTTCGCTTTTTCAGCCGCTTCTTTCAAACGCTGCATCGCTAATGGATCTTTTGTTAAATCCATGCCTTGGTCTTTCTTGAATTCTTCAACTAAGTAGTTGATTAAACGGTTGTCGAAGTCTTCACCACCTAAATGTGTGTCACCGTTAGTAGCAAGTACTTCAAAAGTGTGCTCGCCTTCAACTTCATCAATTTCGATGATCGAAATATCGAATGTACCACCACCTAAGTCGTATACCGCAACAACACGGTCACCTTTTTGCTTATCCATACCGTAAGCAAGTGCAGCAGCCGTTGGCTCGTTAATGATACGCTTAACGTCTAAACCAGCAATGCGACCCGCATCTTTAGTTGCTTGACGTTGTGAATCGTTGAAGTATGCAGGTACAGTAATTACCGCTTCAGTTACTTCTTCACCTAAGAAGTCTTCAGCAGTTTTCTTCATTTTCTTTAATACTTCAGCAGAAACTTGCGGTGGCGCCATTTTTTCGCCTTTCGCTTCTACCCAAGCATCACCGTTGTCAGCCTTAACAATAGAAAATGGCATGATGTCGATGTCACGTTGTACTTCTTTGTCTTCAAAACGACGACCGATTAAACGCTTAATCGCAAACAACGTGTTTTGCGGGTTAGTTACCGCTTGGCGTTTTGCTGGCTGACCTACTAATGTTTCACCTTCTGCAGTGTATGCAACGATTGAAGGAGTAGTACGGTCGCCTTCAGCATTTTCAATAACACGAACTTTGTCACCGTCTAATACAGCAACACATGAGTTAGTTGTCCCTAGGTCAATACCAATAATTTTGCCCATCTTTAGGATCTCCGAAATTCTATAAATTACTATTTTCTGTTGATGAAAACTTAATGGGGGCTGCAAAACCGTTTTCAATAAAAAAAGTAAAAAAATGTGAAATTTTTTCGCTTATTTCTTTTTAACCTGGGTTAATCGAGAGATTTGGCAGAGTTTTCTAGGCGATTTCGAGGAATTTAAAAGTGAGAGCCGTGCTATTTGAACATAAAAAAACCAGCTAGATACTAGCTGGTTTTAATGGGTTAATACAGATTACAAAAGTGCGTTTACGCAGTGGCGTCTACACTTGAGGCGGGTTTTGATACCATAACCATTGCTGGACGAACTAGACGACCATTTAACTCGTAACCTTTTTGCATTACTGCAATTACCGTATTAGGCTCAACACCTTCAACTTCCTGCATCGACATTGCTTGATGCAATTCTGGATTAAACGGTTCATTTTGCGGGTCGATAGCTTTTACACCGAATTTGTCTAACGCAGACAAGAAACTTTGCAATGTTAATTCAACACCTTCAGCTATCGCTTTTTGCGTTTCGTCTTCAACGTTGATGCTTGCAATTGCACGCTCTAGGTTATCAACCGTTGGTAATAATTCACCGGCAAACTTTTCCAAGGCGAACTTACGTGCTTTTTCAACGTCTTGCGCGGCACGACGACGAATGTTGTCAACTTCGGCTTTAGCACGAATCACAGAATCTTTCTGATCAGCCACTGTAGCCTGTGCCGCAGCAAGCGCCAACTCAAGTTCATTTATTCTCTCAAGTTCAGGACTAATGTTTTCAGCAGCGGCCGTAAATTGATCACCCACCTGCTCTTCAGCCTGATCAATAATCTCTTGTGCGGCAATCTCTTCAGGTGTTAAGCCTGATTCATTCTTATTTTCGGTTGACTCTTTCGTCATGAAAAACTCCAAGTAAAAAATCTAATGTTGCTAATTATGGGGATTCATTACGCTGAATCAAGCTTCTAGTATAAACAATTACAAAAATGTTTTCTTTACAACGCTCTAAATTAGCGCGAAACTGCCGATATATACTGAACTTGTTCAAACTATTCCTACTTTCAATGAGCAAACTATATAACACGATTGGATTAATCGGAAAACCTAACCACAACGGTGCAAGCACGACTATTGAAACCTTACATCAATACTTAGTTGATGAAGGGTATGAAGTTATTATTGAGTCTTCTGTTGCGCTATCGACCAACATAAAAAATGCTAAAGTTTGTACTTTGGTTGAAATTGGCGAACAAGCGAATTTAGCCATAGTCGTTGGTGGAGATGGTTACATGCTTGGTGCAGCCCGCGTGCTGAGCTGTTACAACATAGGTGTGATTGGTGTTAACCGAGGAAATCTTGGCTTTCTAACTGATTTATCTCCTAACGACTTAATCGCGCCCCTCGAACAAATACTGCACGGTAAATCGCGATCAGAACAACGCTTTATTATTGAAGCGGAAGTATACCGACACGGCAAACTAAAAAGTTCTAACAGCGCAGTAAACGAAGCGGTTCTACACGCCGGAAAAGTCGCCAACATGATTGAGTTTGAAGTTTATATTGACGGCAGCTTCATGTTTAGCCAACGCTCTGATGGATTAATTGTGTCAACGCCAACAGGTTCTACGGCCTACTCCATGTCAGCTGGTGGCCCTATTTTAACGCCAAATCTAAATGCTTTGTCGTTAGTGCCGATGTTTCCGCATACGCTCACAAGTCGACCAATCGTAGTAGATGGCAACAGCGAAATAAAACTCGTGCTAGCAAATGAGAACTATGAAAATCTTCAGGTAAGTTGTGACGGCCACGTTATACTCGCAGTAATGCCGGGTGATGAAGTGCTCATAAAGAAAAGTCCTTATACGCTGCGCCTCATTCATCCGCTTGATCACGATTACTTTAACGTATTACGAAACAAGTTAAGCTGGGGTAACAAGCTATATTAAGCAGAATTTCAATAACTTAACAAATGTTCGCAACTGTAAAATAAAAAACAGTTGCGCCTTTCACCATTACTGTATAAATTAACACCTATATTTATATACAGTACAAATCATCGTTATGCTTACACAACTGAATATTCAGAACTTTGCCATTGTACGTTCACTCGACATCGAATGGCATAATGGAATGACTACCATTACTGGTGAAACCGGTGCAGGTAAATCAATTGCAATTGATGCATTGGGATTATGTTTAGGCGATCGCGCGGTAACCAATGTTGTGCGACCAAATAGTAAACGCGCCGAACTTGCCGCAACCTTCGATGTTTCAAAAAATAAACTCGCTAAACTTTGGCTTGAAAAGCATCAGTTAGAAACTGACGATGAATGCATACTAAGACGGGTGATCTCTGCAGAAGGCCGCTCAAGAGCATACATTAATGGTAGTCAGGTACCATTGGCTCAACTTAAAGAAGTGGGCCAGCGACTAATTAATATTCACGGCCAACACGATCATCAGCTAATCACCAAAAATAGTGAACAGCGCAAAATCCTAGACAGCTATGCAAACCATCAAGATTTGCTTGAAGATGTTGCGCACTACTATCAACAATGGCGCGAATTGAACATTGAGCTAAAAGCATTGCAAGAATCAAAGATGCAACGTGATGCCAAACAGCAATTGTTGCAATATCAGGTGAACGAGCTTGATGAGTTTGCCTTGCAAGACAGCGAATTTGAAGCACTAGAAACCGAGTACAAGCGTCAAAGTAACGGGCAGCATATTCTGAATCAAACGTTACACGCAATGCATATGTTAGCGGAAGATGAACAATTTAATGTAATCGATACCTTACGCAAAGCGAGTGACTCTATCAGTGAATTGATTCACTTCGATACAAGCTTAGCCCATGTCAATGAAGCAGTCGCAGAAGCGCTTATCCAACTTGAAGACGCCAATCAGGAGCTTCGCCATTACCATGATCGATTAGAACTCGATCCCGAAACGTATCAAGCGATTGAAGAGCGATACTCTAACGCCATTCAACTAGCTAAAAAGCATCAGGTGACACCCGAAAACTTATTTAGCCATCATCAACATTTAAAACAAGAATTGGCGATGATAAGTTCAGATGAATCTCGCTTATCAAGTGTGTTTGACGATATCGCAAAAAGCAAAGAGCAATATTATGCGTGTGCAGAAAAACTCACTCAAGCACGCCAAAAAGCGGCTAAAAAATTAAGTAAACTGATTACCACAAGCATGCGTGAATTGAACATGCCACATGGTCAATTTGACATTGCGATTAACACCAATCAAAGCGCAGAACCAAATGCCTTAGGCTTAGACAGTGTAGAATACTTAGTTAGCCTTAACCCTGGACAATCACTCGAAGCAATGAATAAAGTCGCGTCTGGTGGCGAGCTTTCAAGAATCAGTTTAGCAGTACAAGTTATATTGGCTGACAAAGTAATAACACCAACACTCATATTTGATGAAGTCGATGTAGGTATTAGTGGGCCAACTGCGGCAATGGTGGGAGCCAAGTTGCAACAATTAGCCGCCAACACGCAAGTAATATGTGTCACTCACTTGCCACAGGTTGCATGTAAAGGGCATCAACAGTTGTTTGTAACGAAACTAACAGACGGTACAAATACTGAGACAAAAGTTACTGAACTATCTGAGCAAGGACGTGTCCAAGAAATCGCACGCCTATTGGCTGGAGACGTAATAACTGACAGTAGTTTAGCCAACGCTAAGGAGCTGTTAGCTTGTTAGTAAGAGCAATTAAATGAAAATTTACTTTGTAACTGCTGGCGTGCTTAGTTATTATCGCCGTTCAAAAAGAAAGAGGAACATAATAAAGCATGTTGTTACGAGTTATTGCACTTAGCGCTATTTTGGCATTATCAGCTTGTTCAAGTTGGGTATATCGAATCGACATTCCGCAAGGTAACTTTTTAGAGCAAAAAGACATCGATAAACTGCAAATCGAGATGACCAAAGAACAAGTAAAGTTTGTACTAGGTAGCCCTGTTGTCATCGATGCGTTTAACGAAGACGTGTGGCACTACGTGTATCGATTCAAGTCAGGACGAGATGAAGAATTGAATCGCGAGAAAAAGTTTATCGTAACATTTAAAGACAACAAGCTTGTTTCTGCTGAAGGTGATTTTGAATTGCCAGAGAGCTTTTATACGCCTATGGTTAACTAATTTAAACTAATTCACTTTATTTGACTTAGTTCACTTTACGCATACCAGCCGTATATATCGTAAAAAAAACGACCTATCAGGTTAATGCCAGTCAGTTAACAGCTGACTGGCGTTTTTTATTGGGATATTTACTGGGTTTTGGTTTAATGCATCTCGGATATGCGCGTTCCCGTTTTATCGGTAATATGTGATGTTCGACTTGAGCT
>Ga0213830_1000290_pt1 | contig 48995 bp, 43 predicted proteins | sample SWATP11_FD_161661 | JGI IMG/M metagenome (GOLD analysis project Ga0213830, IMG submission 161661) | Coastal seawater microbial communities from Marineland, Florida, United States - SWA TP1 #1 | ecosystem: Environmental > Aquatic > Marine > Coastal | place: USA: Florida | collected 2016-08-06 | reverse complement strand
TTAAAAAGCTTATATGCTGCGTTATTGATTTTAACAAGGGAACAACCATTCTCTGCAATCAATGCCTTGCCTATACACTTTTTCATTCTCGCTGAATGACCAATTCTTTATGCAGATTGGTATAAGTACTAACAACGAGGATAATTTTGCAGGCAATGGAATATGCCTGCAAAATTCATCAGTTATGTCTCGTACTTCTCGATAAATTATAAAGTTGCGCTAAACTTCGAAGCCAACTCAAAATACTGGTTTAAGTACTTTTTTGTAATTGTCGGACGATTGTTTTCCGAGTTTATGTGGATGTACTCAACCACTTCCGCCATTTCTTTAGCAAGCTTCTGCTTGTCACCTTTTAAGTTCTCAGCGTAATAAGCAACACTTTTTTCTAACGAATAGGTGATGTAATGGATCTCATGCAACTCTGTTGCGTCTAACTTCTTTTTGCTCTTGATGTCTGCGGTTGTCTCAAGAAATACTTTTTTCGCTTCTGCCGCCGAGGTGACATCGGCTAGTTTCATGTGTTGTACGGCTTTTTCTTCATATTCACCGCTAGCCAAAACATTAAGAGACAAGGGAAGTAGTAATAACGCTGTAAGTAAAGATTTCAATTTATTTACTCCTTCGCCCTTTATTCATACAGTATTAAGCGTGTGGACGAGACCACAATTAATACTCAATTTTCACAAAGCCCATTGCTTAATTTATGCTATGAGCAGATAACAAAAGAATAATAATTAACTCGCTCCCGAATGTAAACGCAAGTGAGAACTATTACCATTAAATATTCACACTCTACTACTAATGGAGTAGTAAAAACCAATTCCTCTAGATAAAAGCCCTATATAAACAGGCCGCGTTCCATCGCGGCATGTTCCTCAACCATAAAGTCAGCTTAGGATTAGAATTCCGCCACTATGCTTAAACTTATCTGACGAGAACGACCAACTTGGGCTTGCCCATAAGCGTCTGAAGAGTCGTTATTTAAAGCATCACTGAAATACGCACTTATATAATCTTCATCTAATAAGTTACGAGCATCCAGACGTAATTGATAACTACCAAAATCATAACCAACCTGTGCATTGACAATGGTTCTAGCATCGTTTTTAGGATCTGGATTGATGGCAAATACCTCGGCGCTCAGTGAATTTTTAGGATCTAAATATGCGGTAGATTCATCACTGTAATTAGCATTCACATTCATAAACAGGCCAGAGTCAAATTCATAGTCAACAGAAACGTTAGCCGTCCACGTAGACGCGTCGGCAAATGAGCGACCAGTTAAGTCTCTGAATTCATCACCTTCAACCGCAGGATCTTGTTTTGGATTCGGATATTTGTAATCGGTAAATTCAGAGTCGGCGTAACCCACACCTGCCGTAATGGATAAGTTCTTTGTTGGATAATAAAACCCTTCTAGTTCAAAGCCTTTTATTTCCGACTCACCAGCATTTTTGGTTTCTACATCGTATTGACGGGACGACAGTTGCGTACGAACCTGTTGATCTGTCCACTCAGTGAAAAACACATTGGCATTTACCATTAAGTCACCTTGAAGCCATACTGATCGATATGAAAACTCATAGTTGTCAGTTACTTCTTCGTCATAAGTGAAAATGCGGTTTTCTGCTACGTTGGTACCAACCCCACCGGAGCGATAACCTTGCTGATAAATAAAACTTGTAGTGATATTACTATTGTAGTGATAACTCACACCTAACTTAGGCAAAAACGCATCAAAGTCTTCTGACGAGGGCGGCTCCACACCAGATGCATCTTCTGCAAAACTATCCAGGAACGCATTAACACCACCAACAATCGGAGAAATTTGTGCAGGCACGGCAGTCGGATCCGGCTTATTGTTTAGGATTTTATAGTCAGCGTTAGAGGCATTCGTTTGCTCTTCATTGTCCAAACGAAACCCAGCTAAAATATCAAACGAGTCAGTTAGGGTATATTTTATGTCAGCAAATAGAGCTTTGGTTTTAACTTTTTGCGCAAGCGACGTATTCAACCCTAGTACCACAGGATCAATATTTGGATACAATGGCGCGACTTGACCAGCAGTAGTCACCGCAGTTGCTTGATCCAACCCCGCATTTTGCATTAAAAAGCCAACTAACAAGGTATTAAAATCAGCGCCCACCGCATCTGCTAAACTGAGATGACGCTCACCTTGGGAATAATCACTGACGTCCAGGTCTGAGAAATACAAGCCTACAACCGCCTCAACGTCTTCACCGTCATACGTTAATCGCAATTCCTGACTGTTGGTTTTATCATTTCGAGTATATTTCTGATCGGCCACTAACTGTTCCGATGTCATATCACCATCCCAGTTATAGGCATAATCTGAGTCATTCGTTGTAATCACCGCGTCCAACGACAATTCATCAGTAATCGCATAAGACATTTCCAGTGTCGCAATATCCGTATCTGTCTTTGTCCAAACTGGCGAATTAAAATCAGTTTCACGTTTGAATACACTTTCACCGTATCGATAAGTTGCCCACTGAACGCCCAACTCACTCTCCAAATTGGAAAGGGTTAAGATAGCAGTAAAGTCGTCATTTGGTTGGAATAAAAATTTGGCCCGAGCCGATGTAGCGTCTTCGAAGTTTGATTTTGTTTTTCGTGTAACGTTATCAATATCGCCATCATAAGTTTTATCTTCTATAGAAACTCGAAACGCTAACATGTCTTCAATAAGGCCGCCGCCACCAGCAATCGCAAATTCTTGCTGACCATCGGTACCAAATGTTGCTTTGGCTTTACCCCCCCACTCATACGTAGGATCTTGAGTGCGAATGTGGATAGCACCAGCTAACGCATTACGCCCCTGTAGGGTCGATTGCGGCCCTCGAAAAACTTCTACCTGAGCCAAATCCCACACTGGAACTGCGCCACTGCGAATAACACGCATTGGCAAAGGTGCGCCATCCACATACATGGTCGCTAAATAACTGTTGCCACCGCCAGATACATTAAAGGCACTTGTCCCACGTATCGTAAAGCCCTGCATTAAATCACCAGTAACATTGGCCATGCCTGAAAATACATCTGAAACGTTTTGTGCGTTTTGTTTATCCAGATCCTCAGCCGTTATCACTGCAACGCTGGTTGGCGTTTCTTTAATGGTACGGTCAATTTTCTGGCCTGTAATAACGACCGTATCTATATCTTCATACATGGCATCATCCGCCATAAATTCAGAAGCAAGAGCTGCATTGGAAACAGAGCAAAGCGCCAGACCAATACTTAAAGCCAGCTTGTTGATTTTCATTAGCATTCCTAAAGTTGTGATTTTGAAGTTGTTTTTATTGTTTAGAGCTTTTGCTCGATTAATTTTCGCGAATGATAATGGTTATCATTTAGAAAATCAACAGATTGATTTATGGGGACATTTGTTATCGCTTTATGAAATCAAACACATATTATTGTTTAAAATAACTACGGACTGATACTCACACCCAGCAAACACCAATGATTACCACTTGCAACAAAACTTACTTTGCTGCAGTTTCCGCGACCTTCTAAAAAGGGATTTATGAGACTTAGATTGCTTTAGTGGGACTAATAATGTTTATCAATCTGTATAAAGAAGCGTAATTGGGGGGATTCTGATTCTTTTTCCCTACAATAAGGTTAAGACCGAAGTTAACACTTTGGTAGAGAAAGTTCTGGTGAGCGAAGGAGTTATCTATTAGTCACCGTTTTAGCCAATTTTTACATTTTGCAGATAACCTCGAACTGAACTAGTGATTCACCAAATTCAGCAGATGGCCCAAATTCAAAATTTGGACTATTAAGAGACATTTGCAATGAGTTCACAAACGTAGATGTTTTCCTGCATGAAGTCCCCTGAACCCAACGGATGTTCAGCATCATAATCAGTCGACTGACCTCGCACCTTCTGTTGCCAGAAATTATATTAACGGGCAGACTGAGTGGCATAACTAAAACTAGAACAAGCTTTGACTTTAGTTCTTATTAGAATTCAGGTTTTATCAACAGCAAGGATATCACTTGATACACCGGCCAGCTCGATTCGCTTTCTGCTAACCCTGTTGAAGGAAACAACAGACGCAAAGGAGAACGTGTTTCTATGTCCTTGGCATAATCTTGGCTCAGTGGCTCCCCAAAATGAAAATGCAGTCCCACAAAACCGACTTGTGCTTAATTATGGGCCAACATATAACGAACCAACGAGTAACTGTGTTCAGTGGTAATGATCTATATAATATTCCACCAGCAGTTTCCAATTGGTACTTTTGGTGATGTCTACGACATCTTCTTTGGAATCAACTAGGTTCAAGTCACTGTGATAACTTACGACATAACTTCCAGTTTAAAATGTCAGTTCCAGTCGTTTTAATGTCATAGCTGCCATCTACATTTCCCATTACAATTAATTCCACATTTGATATTGAACTAATTACTCATGACCACTGAAATATGTTTCTTAGCTTATGAAAACATGGAGTTGCTTGATTTAGCAGGACCACAATCTGCATTTCATGAAGCGAATCAGGTTGAACCCAGTAGCTATAAATTGACAACTATTGGTTTCACAAAAGACACAATAACCTGTGAAGCGGGACTTCACGTTTCACCGACCGTCACTGTAGATGAAGTCGAACATTGCGATACCCTTATTATTCCCGGCGGCAAAGGTGCGCGAAGCGAATCTATTAGACGTGAACATTTGGCGAGTCTCGAGGCATTAATATCTCGTTGCAAACGGGTTGTTTCTATTTGCACTGGCGTTTATTTGACTGCAAGAACTGGATTACCATCGAATGCCAAAGTCGCTACACACTGGGCTTTTGTTGAAGACTTGAAAACTCGTTACCCTAAGTTAAGTGTAGATAACGAGCAGATTTTTGTTCAAGACGGTCGATTCTGGTCTTCCGCAGGTGTCACCTCAGGCATAGATCTCAGCTTACGCCTTATAGAAATAGATAAAGGCAAAAACACAGCGCATCAGGTGGCCAAGCACTTAGTTGTCTATTTGAAACGCAGTGGCAGTCAAAAACAATTTTCAGATATCTTAGATACCCAAACACCTAAAACTGACCGCATAGTGGTGATTGATAATTGGCTCAAGGAAAACATAAGCAAAGAGATCACAACTAAGCACATAGCGGCGGTGATTCATTTGAGTGACAGGCAATGCCACAGGATGATTTTGAAAGAAACAGGCCTGACTCCAGCCCAATATGTCGACAAGTTCAGAATGCAACTTGCCAGTGACCTGTTAGCCACGACAGATAGAGAAATTAAGACAATTGCGAACGTCGTGGGCTTTAATTCAACTGATGGTTTCAAACGCGCTTTTCAACGAAATTTTTCAGTTAGTCCAACTATCTATCGCAAAAACTTTCTTTCACAAAACTAGGAACAACTATGTGGACTAACCGTTTTTATAAACATGTAATTTGCATTACTTTTTTACTGTTTTCTTCATTAGCTGAAAGTAAAAAAAGCGAGAAAAGAGTTCAATTAGATGGGTTGGCTATTAACTATCAGTTTATGGATGACGCTTCTGCCAATTTGGAAACCGAGCTAAACGCACTAATAACCAGAGCTTTTGCTATTTACACTGAGTTGTTTAATGGTTTGCCAAGAGATAAACAAGGTAAGGAGTATTCCGAATTCACTCTGCACGTTAAACAGGGAACAAACATGGGCGGGGAAGCCGATCCCGGTATCATTATGTTAACCTGGAACAACAAGCAGCTCTTTGGATTAGCCAGTTGGCAAACATTGTTATTGCATGAACTATTTCATTTATGGAGCGCTGAATCTTTCAGATACGAAGACGGCCGAGAACATTGGTTCAATGAAGGATTCGCTGAATATTACGCCTATAAAACAGCGGTTCAGTTAGGGCTTATCTCAGAGCGGGATATGCTCTCTTTTGCTGCTATCCCAATCGGTCATTATTTTTCGTCACTTGGACTAAGAAATATCTCCATGCGTAATGCTGGAAAGCACAATAAAACGAAGTTTGAAAACTACTTTCTTGTTTATCACGGTGGCTGGGTCGTCGCTATGGTTCTTGACCACGACATACGAAAAAGGACCAATGACAAGGCCAACCTCGATGATTTAATGCGTTGGATGTACACCAACTTTCCTAGAGAAAAATCTCTTTATAATATAGGAGACATCATCGCCGGCCTAAACCAACTAACAAAGTTTGATTATCACGACTTTTTTGAATTGTATGTCGATGGTACAGAACCATTACCTTTAACCAAACACCTGCCAATAAGTGATGCTTTATGGGCATTTGAGTTTAAAAAGCGTGAACGCGCTAAGTTCAATCGTTTATACCGTACTTTGGGTTTTGAAGTTGTTCATTAACCGATGTCCTGATTTTCAGCTTTGGGAATGAAAGAACCTCATTCCCAATTTATGTATCACATAAAGGCTTCATAAGTTTTGTTGATGACTTCAACTGAAATATTGTTGTTTCTATAATTGCCAACAATGCGATGAAACCGCAACTTTTTACTGCGAACAAAATCGATAAATGTTCTGGTGTAATTGGGGATCACCTTGGCTATCGTATTGTCTCTAGGAATATGAAGAAAGTGGGCCTGAAAAATAAGTCCGCTATCTTTGAAATGAACAAATCCCTGTCTTTTGGCATGCATGTTATCTAGAACATAAAAGTGAGCACCATTAACAACCTGTTCATGTTTTATGGGATTAAACTTAAATTTGGAAATTCCATCAGCAAAACGTGGGAACGCCTTAATGCCAGCGATGGTGTAATCATCAGCAAGAATTTCAACGCCTAAATCTGCAAACTCTTTCAATCCACCTATTTGATGTCCATGTGGATGAGTCACATATACTGTAGACAAGGTTTTGTTAGGGAATTGCTCTTGAACAAATTTAATTACTCTCTTTGCCAGAGACGGATAAGAGCTTCCACCGTACACCGTTATTTTGTCTCCATTGACCTGCAATAGACTATTGCTCACCTCTGAAGAGTCTGTGATCAAATAAATGTCTTTGGCAATCTCTTCAGATACCAAAACTCCGTCTCCAGCCTTAAGCTCTGGCCCATATCCCTGTGGTAACTTCAATTTGGCTGGGTCGACTTGTTCGATAATATTAAAGTGATCGATGTACTTTATGTATGCAGGTTCTTCCGCTCCGCCATAATATGAGTTTAGTGAGCGAGCAAAGGTAATGCCGTTGGTGGTTTGATAATCACCGTAAACATAAAGTGCTTTGCTCGATACTTTGTTAATGGATTTTAATTGCAGCGAATCCGTGAAGAATTCGTATTTAACAACATTATCGTCAGCGACTCGGTGAGTTACCAAAGTCGTTGGAGACTCAAAACCATGATGCACCGATATGTTTTCTTTTATATTCACTTCATTTAGAAGCGGTCTTATCGCCAGAAAATCGATATTCATCAGCATAAACGTTATGAATCTGTCAAAGCTACCTTCACCCTCATTGATAACCGCTTTTCCGTACCTGGAAGCACTTTTTTCGTAGAAAAAGCTCTCGGTATCATTCTGAAACTTAGCCCTGTCATAGAGTTGCCCTCCAGAATTATAAAGTATGTCATTGTCGTAAAAGTGTTTCTTTTCTAAATCCACCTCTACCATTCGTTGCGACATGATGCGATTCGGCGTTTTGAAATCCCAATAATTTTGGTCTCGATATTGTTTATTTAGAAAATGATATTTCAGGGAAAAGACGTTGATTGACAAGGTATCCTGGTAATGCTCTTTTAATCTGGCAACAAAGGTATCGGCTTCATTTGCCTTAGCGGTTGGCGCGGTCAGAAAAAATAGTGCTAAAACGGTTGTTATTATGATGTGCACATTGCTCTCCCAATTCTTCGCTCCAAACCAGTTCAAGGAGAAAATCTAAAGAAAACAAGCTCATGTAAACAGACACGTTTTGTAAAAATTCTAGTCAAAGTGTTTTACATAAATTTACATACTTGCAGCAAAAACCAGCTAACACAGAGTCTCGACCTACAACTTAAAAGCCGAGGCGGAATTTAGGCCCAACCCCAATGTAAACTATTGTAAAATTTGGAAATCCTATTTTTACATACAAAGCCTGTTTAACAGGCTAAATAGTTCGTATTTTAGTTTTTAACTGACTAAACAGAGACTCATTAGGAAACCCTTATGTGTGACGAACTAACAGAAAAAGATACTAAGCGATTTTTGGAAAAACGCGGAAAAATAAGCCGTCGAGATTTTTGTAAATTGGGCTTTGCAACCATGTTTATGGCTATGTTGCCCAAAGTGGTTTTTGCAAAATCGGTTACAGAACAAACAGTTCAGGTATCAACTCCTGATGGCGTTTCGGATTGTTATTTTGTCCACCCTACCCACGGAAAACACCCAGGGGTTATATTATGGCCGGACATTAAGGGATTAAGAACAGTTTACCAAGCAGTTGGTAAACGACTGGCCGAATCAGGATATTCAGTATTAGTGATCAATCATTACTACCGAGATGCAACAGCTCCCGTAGTGGGACCAGACGCCAGTTTCGACAATCCCGATACCATGAAGTTTTTAAGGGGGCTAGCGAGTAAACTCAGTCCTACCGCTATCGCTTCCGATGCAAAAGCTTACATCAGCTTTTTGGACTCTCAGGCTTCGGTCGACCGTAAACGAAAAATTGGCAGTTTTGGTTATTGCATGGGTGGAGCAGATAGCATGCGAGCTGCAGCCGCCGTTCCCGAGCGCGTTGGAGCAATAGGTTCATTTCATGGCGGAAGTTTGGAAATATCTGATGGGCCTGATAGCACCCATCTGCTTATACCAAAATCAAAGGCGCAGGTATTACACGCTATTGCAGAAAATGATGATGAAAGGTCTCCTGAAATCAAAGACACTCTTAAAACCGCATACAAAAAAGCCGGTCTATCTGCCGAAATCGAGGTGTATAAAGGAACATTACATGGCTGGTGCACACCAGATTATTCTGGCTACCATGAATTGCAAGCGGAGAAAGCCTGGGGGCGCCTTTTACATTTATTCGACAAAGCATTAGCTTGATAAAACTTTCAGGCATTTAAGCCTCAAATACTCCAAAAACAAATCTGTGTTAGCCTATGGGTAAACGAACAATAACCTGCAACCCCCCTTCCAAGTGGTTATTCACTTCAATTTGCCCATTATGAGCATCCACCACTTCTCGGCAGATGCTCAAGCCAATACCGCTGCCATCAACTTTGGTGGTGTAATAGGGTAAAAACGCCTTTTCCATAACTTCGGATTTCATGCCCGGCCCAAAATCCCTGACGATGATCACTAATTCTTGATCACGTGAGGTCAAAGTCAGCTGACAGTTTTTATCGGGACAGGCCTGATTGGCATTTTTGAGAAGATTAATTAATAACTGCTCTATTTGACTGCAATCGGCATTGATGACCGTTTTTTCGAGTTGATTGTTAATGTCAAACTGATACAAGTTACTTAACTGCTGAACCGTTTCTAATAATTCAAAGTCGGCCCTTACCGCGTTGGATAACCTAGCTAACTGGCTATAGTCCTGAATAAACACACTGAGCTTTTTGATGCGTCCAGAAATGGTATTAAAAACTTTGTCTAGCTGAGGTTGCTCTAGTCGTTCCGCCAATAATTTTCCGCTGTGGCACATGGAGCTGATGGGCGCAATTGAGTTATTCAACTCATGGTTTATCACCCTTATAACCTTTTTCCAGGTCACCAATTCCTGCCGATGTAACTCTTTGGTTAAAGGCTTTAACAAAATGAGTTGGTGCACTGCACCATGTAATTTCACCTGATGTCTGGAAAGGTGCCAGCTTTGCTCCCCCGCTATTTCATTTCCCGCGTTACCCAATGTTTCTAACTGGATGATGGCGTTATTTTGGCTTAGATGAGGCTTTAACTGCGGAGCATGTTCCTCAATTAGCGTTTCCCACTGCGAACCTAACATGGACTCGTATTGAAATTGCTTTTTAGCCGCTAGATTAGCAAAAACGATGGTTTGTCTATGATTGACTAACACGGTTATGACATCAGATGCGTTAACCACCTTATCCAACAATAACTCTCGTTGAAACACCGATTGTTTTTGTGCTCGCAGCTTATCTGTTACCTGATTAAACAATTGAACAACTTGTCTATTCTGCGCATTTTTAGGCTCGACCAGGCTCACCGCAAAATCACCGTCCTGCAAACTTCTTAACCCTTCGGTAATAGCTCGTGCCAGATTCGTTTGCTCGTACGCGAACTGTTTATATACGCCAACAAACATCATAATCAAAACGACAGCCAACAGGCCAAACCAAATCGGGTAACTTGGTAATAACACGAAACTAGAACTAATAAATACTAAGTTCAACACAACTAACTTGAAGACAAAGGAAATCACATCAACCTACTTATTGATTGTTATTTCGTATTTTTCAATGCGTCGATAAAGGGCTTGCCTACTCAACCCTAATGCTTCTGCCGCGTGCTTAATGACACCATTATGTTGCTCTAATACTTGTTCAATGCGTTGTTTTTCATCCAACACTTGCTGCTTTTTACCACCCGTGAAAGTGTGCTCTGTGATCTGTCCGTCAATTGCGAAAACCATCGCTCTCTTACAGCTATTTTCCAGCTCCCGAACATTGCCAGGCCAATCGTATTGAAGAAGGTAATCTTTTGCACCCTGAGTTAATGAGTAGTCATCACCTATGAAATATTCAGCCAAAGGCAAAATGTCGGCTTTTCTGTGTTTTAACGGCAATAAATGCAATTCAATGACATTTAATCTGAAATACAGATCTTCCCTAAACAAACCTTGTTTGATCGCTTGTTTTAAGTCTGAATTGGTAGCGCTGATCACTCGCGTATCCACTCGTATCGTTTCGCTTGATCCCAGGCGTTCAAATTCCCCGGTTTGCAACACACGTAATAACTTCATTTGTCCTTCAAGCGATAAGTTACCAATCTCATCCAAAAATAGGGTGCCACCATTCGCAGCTTCAAATCGACCAGTGCGTTGCTGGTTCGATCCTGTATACGCGCCTTTTTCTGCGCCAAAGAGTTCCGCTTCCATCAAATCTTTAGGTATTGCCCCCATATTCACTTTTACAAATGGCTTGTGTGCTCGTTTGGACTGACTATGAATATAATCAGCCAGCTTTTCTTTACCCGCACCATTTGCGCCTGTGATCAGGACATTCACGTCTGCGGCTGCCACTCGTTCAGCATCCTGTATAAGTGTCGCCATTTCGGTGCTGCGATAAATCATGTTTGATTCAGGTTGAGATGTGCCACTCGCTGCCGCTTCAATATTGAACGTATATTGCTCAACAATTTTAAGCAGCTTTTCATCGTCCCAGGGTTTTTGCAGATAATCTGCCGCTCCCTGTTTGACTAATTCAACCGCAGTTTCAAGCTGTGTCCATGCGGTTATCAGGACGATAGGCAAGTCAGGTTTTGCTTGTTGAATAAGTGAAAATAGAGACTTACCTTCGGAGCCCGAGGTTAGCCCCAAAGAAAAGTTCATATCTTGAATGACCAAATTGATGTTTTGTCGGGTAACCGCTAACAAAGCGGACTTAGCATCAGTCGCCGTCACCACGTCATAATTGTGTAAGGTTAATAACAACTCCAATGCATCCAGTATGTCCTGATTGTCATCAACCACTAATATTTTGGCCATTCTCTCCCTTCATTTCGAATAAATTACCGTATTGATAACTATACCGTTTTTGTCGCAACAATAGGTGATATTCTGCTGGTTTTATATGCCGGAAACAAAGTCGCCGCTGTGCCAGACAAAAACAACACACCTATCGCTAATAAAAAGATATCAATGGTTGGTTTTGATAAAACTAAATGCTGACTCAACGCCACATTAAACCCTAGTGCTATGGCTATACCAAACATAACGCCAAGCAAGTATACCAGCCAGTTTTCAGTTAATACGTATAATAAGATATCCTTCTTTTTCGCTCCTAATGCTCTACGAATGCCAATGAACTTCTGCTGTCTTGATATATGGAACTGAGAATAAGCATAACTGCTGATTATGGTTACGAAGATCATTAAATCACACAGCACCAAAAACAGATCTGCTAACCCTTGATCGCTACTATAGAAGTCTTCTAATCGCTCAGCCAAAGTAAAGGTTTCAAATATATCCCGCTCAGGTTGCACATCTAAAACCACATTCGGTGCTTCTTGTTTAACAGACTCAACCTGACCTGGCTCAACGTGCATCACATAATGACGACCAATGAAGATGTATTCCATAATATTATTGTTGAGTACGGCAAACTGTTGATCATCCGGCAAGGTTGGATTCACCATGAAGTCTTTTACTACGCCAACCACCCGCCCCTGATTCAAAGCCTTGCCGACAGCAGACTCGTCACCAAATAATGCCTTTTGCAATGATTCTGTAATCACTACGTTATCAGGTTGTGGATTATCAGCATCGCGCTCATCACTATCATTCAAAAATCGACCAGACACCAACTCCAAAGACATAGCCTCCAGATAGGAAGGCGTAGTTAAAACAATAGGAACGTTCTTCAATTTAGCATCTTGTTGGTGGCGTTCCGGATTATCCCTGTCATACACGTTACCTAACATGCCTCTGCGTGTCATCGGCAACTGGTTGGTGATAGACACGGCTTTTACACCCGGGATCTGACTTAGCTTACTCATGTCTTCGCGGGCAATTGAACGATAATAGTTTAAATCTTTATATTGACCTGACGTAGGATGAGATGAAACGACGACGACATTTTGATCGTCCAGTCCTGTCGATTTCGCCAACTTGTCCCGCGTATCCAGTGCGAGAATCCCGCTGTTAACTAATAGGCCTAACGTTATTGCCAACTGCAAAACCAGCAATGCCGTTGTGAATTTTCTTAATAAAAGAGATTTAATTAGTGCTTTTAAATTCATAACTCGAATGCCTTATTTTAACTCTGCTGAAATGGTGTAACGATTGGCTCTATATAGGGGGTACAAAGCGCTGACAATCGATGTTAAAAAAGCTAAAGCCACACACAAAAAGAAGATCTTTGCATCTAATACGGCCATGTTGCTTAGTGCAGGTAAAAAGTTGGATGACAAAGACAAGAACATCCAGCTTAATAACAAAGAGACAATCGCAGCGATAACCCCGACAACCAGACTTTCAACCAAGCCCTGAACTAACATGTGTTTATTGCTGGCACCTATGGCTCGACGCAAACCAACTTCAAATTTGGCCGCATGAAACCTTGAAAGTAATAAACTTGAGGCGTTGAAGATACATACGCATAAAAATAGAACTGAGGCTAAGGTAAATGCCAGAACCTTCTGTTCAACTATCTTTAACTTCGTTAACCATTCATTAACATTGTGTAATTCATTTTTAACTTCAAGCGGGTGCTCACCGTTATCTTTAAGGCCTTGGCTATAGTTATCTAAATAGTTTTGCAACTCTCGTTTCTGGTTTTCACCTTCCACTTCTACCCAGGCTTGAAGGAAAAACACATTACGATTTCGGTTATGTTCAATTCCGCGGTATTCCACCGTAGACATCGAACGGCCGTGGACTGACCAACCCAAATCTATCGCTGTTTCAATTGGAGCAAACAGGTCTTCAGTTTTGTTAAACGCGCGGTTTTCAGTTGCGTGGTAGAATAAAGGTCTTAAGTTCCAAGGCTTTAATACACCGACAATTGTTAACAAATTACCATCAAGCTCCAGGGTTTTTCCTACACTGTTTTGCCCATCGAAGATCTTTTGGTTTAACTCGTGTCCGATCACCACTTCCTTAGTGGTGCTTTGTTTAAAACTAGTCCCGTAGGCAAAAGGCGCATTTGTCAGTTCAAAAAAATCAGGCGTGGTCGCTCGAACCGATGAATCAAACCGTTTTAAATTTGTAGAATCCGCATCTCTGGCATACACGCCCGTTTCATAAAACATGGTCGCGCGTTTACCTATGTTGGCATCCAGCACTGCTTTAGCGTCACGATAGCGCAATAAGTGAAATGGCTGCTGCGGTGGATCTTCATTCGGCCAGTTATTCACACTGACGTGTAAAAGGTTATGACTTTTTTCCGGGATCGGATCACTCACCATAGTATTTACTAAGGCCAGATTCGCAGAAACCAAACCAACACCAACTGACAACGTCAGGATCACTAAAAAATAAAGGGTTGGTGCCCGTTTAAAACTGATCAGTGCCAGTTTCAAATAATAATTAAGCATTGACCATCTCCTTTACTTCTTCTGCGGTACCTTCCTGTAACGGTGCATAAATTTGATAATCTGTGATTTGACCGTCGATGATCTGGATATTTCTATGTACTTCTCTTGCTTGGTCAGGATCGTGCGTAACCATGATAATAGTGGTCCCTTCCTGATTTAAGCTATGAAGTAACTCCATCACCTGACGTGCCATTAAAGAATCTAAGTTTCCTGTCGGTTCATCGGCCAATAATATTTTAGGTTCACCTGCTAGCGCACGTGCAATGGCAACACGTTGTTGTTGCCCCCCTGATAACTGACTAGGTAAATAATCCGAGCGTGAAGCTAAACCGACTTTTTCTAAAGCCTTGTTAACTCTGCGTTTTCGTTCCGTAGCGTTAAAACCGCGGTATCGTAATGGCATGTCAACGTTATCAAAAACACTGTAATCCGGGATTAAGTTGTAATTTTGAAAGATGAAACCAATTTTTTCATTCCTAAGCCTGGATAAATCATCATCCCCTAATCCAGCTACTTTTACGCCATCAATGCTGTAATCGCCTTTATCAAAATTGTCCAATAATCCAGCGACGTTCAAAAAAGTCGATTTGCCAGAACCTGAAGGGCCCGTTACCGCAACAAACTCCCCTTCCTTAACTTCAAGTGTAAAATCGCGCAATGCATTAGTCTGTATTGTCTCACTACGAAAGATCTTCGAAATATTATTCATTTTTAACATGGTAATTTCCTATCCAAATTCTGTCTTAATTTGCCAATGTGACTATGTCTGCCGAGTTAAAATCGTCATAGTCTGAAATGATTAGTTGCTCGCCTGCCGTCGCGCCAGAAAGCAGTTCCACATACTCAACGCTATTTGCGCCAGTTGTGATTTGAATTTTTTCTGCGGTTTGATTTTCACTGAGTTTGTAAGCGGCCTGATTATTGGTAGATGTTAAGAAGGCCCCTCGTTTAACCATGAGCACATTGCTTTTCTTTTCAAATTCAATACGGGCGTTTAACCTCTGGTTTTGCCTTAATTTGACGTTATTTTCGGAAACAATCCTAGCTTTCACCTGTACCTGGTTATCTTTAATTTCTGGAGAAATAGAAATAACCTCAGCCGCTAACTGGACGCCAGAAACCTTCATTGAAACCGATAAACCAATTCCTAAGTCATCGGCATAAAATTCCGGCACATAGAGTTCTGCTTCGTATTCCGATAGGTCGACAATGCTCATCACAGGTGTATTTGCAGCAACCGAGTTTTGTTGTGCCACCAGCCAATTTCCTACCACACCTGAAATCGGCGCTTTAATTTCCAAAGCCTGCTGGCGTCGTTTTAGTTCATCTAAAATTAGCTGTTCTTTTTGTACAAGAAATTCACGATTCTGACTTTCAAACTCCAACCTTTCCTTCGATAATTGCACCCGCTTCCTGGCATGTTGTAATTGCAACTCGGCATCGGACAATTCGTCCCTGCTACGTAACAGGTCAACTTCACTCATAACTTGTTTTTTGAAAGACAGTTCAGCTCTTTGGTTTTCACGTTTAGCGACGTTAAGTGCAGATTGCGCCGCGTTCATGCTTTTTTCCAGATCGAGCTGAGCTTCTTTGTCTTGCAATTCGCCTCGGCGAGAATCAATTTTTAGTTGCTCAAGCGCCGATTTTTGCTGCTTGATTTGCGCATCTAGCTCTGGGCTGGTGATCACTGCGACCACTTGGCCTTCACTTACTTGCTGACCAGGCTTAGCAGTCAGGCTAACTTGTCCCTGCTCTGTGCTATACAGTTGTGGTGCATTGGCAGCAACAATTTTTCCAGACACCGCCACATCTCTAATTAAGTCGCCTCTAAATACCGGCGCAACACTCAACTTTTCCATATCAACCCTAGGAGTCGCGGAGTGCCATTGACCCAAAATAGGTAAACAGAAGTAAATGCCCAATAACAAGATGAAACTCCAAAACACCATTTTCAGGTTTAGCGTTTTTTTCTCAACCTTTATGATTTCGTCCTGGCCATCCGTACCACTGATCATATTCATTTCTCACACATATAAATAATGTGTCAGTTACTGCAGCCATGATGCCAACAACAAATAAAACATAAACACCTGAAATAAAAGGACTTTATATGCAATCAGATTTTTAGCGTGTCCGTTCGGACACGATATCCGTCCGCCCGTGTCCGACGTACACGATTCGGACACAGTTAAAACCAGCTTATGCGAGCAATCTTTAAACTTTGTTCTAGACTGTGTTCTTAACTAAACGCCACTGTATAAACAAAAACTCGACAAAGCCTTTTGCTTCTGAAAAAATGTGAACCAAAATTCACACCTATTGGATAACAGCAGAGAAACTATGAAAAACATCATTTTTATCTTTATTACCCTTATTACGCTTTCAGGCTGTGCCGTCATTAAGGCACAAAAAACCACTAGTGATCAGGTTTCTTATCTAACCTCAGGTAACTCAAGCCTGCCTTTTTCTGAAGCGGTGAAAGTTGGTAATACGTTATATCTATCTGGTCAAATTGGCTTGGTGCCAGATACTGGAAAATTGGCCCAAGGTGGTATAAAAGCTGAAACAAAACAAACCATGGACAATATCGTACGGGTATTAAACAAATACGACTACAGTATTGATGATGTTGTCAAATGCGCGGTGATGTTAGCAGATATAAAAGAGTGGCCAGCATTTAATGACGTTTACAGACCTTATTTCAAGTCTCACTTTCCCGCCCGAAGTGCATTTGCTGCGTCAGGATTAGCACTAGATGCAAAAGTAGAAGTTGAATGTATTGCCGTTAAGCAGTAATACTAATTTAAAGGCAGTTAATAGACTGCCTTTTCCATACCACACAGAATTAAGGCCAAAACAAACTTACTTGCAACAATCTAAATTCGGTTAACTCGTCGTAGTGAGCGTTAATTAACTCCAATTGCCAGAAATATTCTTGTACTATTCTTAAAAAGAATAACAAAGCGGGACGGCCAATTGAGAACAAGTTTTATAAACTTGATACTTATTATGCTCATGTTAATGAGTTTGAGTGCTCTCGCCACCGCAAATAAGACCTATACGCTTGCCGTAGAAATTAATCCGCCATTTACCTTCGTTAATGAACAAAAACAAATTCGGGGGCTGTCAGTTGAAATGCTCGAGTTATTGGCGGTCAGCCAAGGCGCGGAACTTGAAACAATAGAGTGCCCCTTCGCTCGGTGTATGAAACTGGCAGAACAGGGACAGGCTGATTTCATCTTTGGCATAATAAAAAGTGCTGAAAGAGAAACTTTCTTTCACTTTATTGAACCCCCTTTTTATTCATCCACCACTCACTATTCTTTTTACCAGCTTAAGAATCCAGCCAACCCAATCAGGTCGTTAAATGATTTGCAAAATCAACGTATTGGCGTACAACGTGGCGCTCGCCATTTTAGCAAGTTTGACAATGACCCCGATATATCCAAAGTAGAAATTGCTGGCATTCCTACGCTAATAGAGATGTTGCGAAAAAAACGCATAGAAGCGTTTTTGATGTTAACTCTTTCCGCAGAGCCTTATCTTAAAAAGTTTGATCCTAGAGGTCATATAAAGGCCTCACCATTCAGCTATGAAGACCGTAAAGCTGGATTCATTGCCCTTTCCAAAAAATCCAAACATGTGCGAGATCTTACTACACTCAACACAGCAATGGCCTCTTTAAAACAAAAAGGCGACATAGAGAAGGTGTTAAGAAAGTACAGTTTATAGCCATTTCAATAATTCGAATGACAAACGACCTGTACTTGGTTACCATGCAGCCCGCACAAACAAAGTACCCATTTTAGGAATCATTTACTATGGACAGTCGAGTATTACTCACCGCCCTTTTTTCATTATCTTTAACCGCCTGTTTAGAAGTCAAAGACGATAACCAGCAATTTACCGATGCATTAACAGAGCAAAATCAGCTCTTAACTCAGCAAAATGAAATTTTGCAACAAGAAGCCCAAACTCAGACTGACTCCATTACACTTACAGGAACAGTCATTAATTTAGCCACGGAGCAAACAGCCACTAACGCCACGGTAAAGTACAAAATCGGCCACACATGGAGTGAAGCACAAACACTGGTTAACGGTACTTATGAGTTTAAGAGTTTGCCAGCTGCTTCTGATATTCACCTCCTGATTGAGAGTACTGACAACTCCTTTATGAGTCGTGAAGTGTTCGGCCGCACGAACCATGCTGACGGTGCAAGTTTTCAAGCAGTATCTGACATTGCCGTTTCCCCTTCTAAAACGTATGAGTTTAGTGTTTATGAGCAGGAGTCCCTCACTCCAGTGACGGACCTTATATTTGAAACTGAAATAGATACAAATGACTATTTTGACCAACTGTCCTATAAACTAACTTCTACGTATGACGAGGAATCTATGACCTATAAAGTTACTGCTCCGGCTCATTTTCCTTTTTATAATTTGAAAGCTAATTTAGACGTGGATGAAGACGGAACTCAAGATTACCGAAGCCCTTACTTCTATGACAAACATATTTCAATCTCACCTGAAAAAATAGCTAAAAACGAAACAATCTTCGTTACTAGGTACGTTGCACCAGCTAGAGTAGAACCAATTCCATTGGAAGTCCGAATATCAGTATTGGATAGTAACTTAAATTCATTAATGAAAGCAGCACCGGTTGTAATTGAAGATACAACAGAGATTAAGGCGACCACATTGGAAGGAACAGGTCAACATCAACTACAAATAAATGTAGGCGAACAGACAGAGGTATTAGTTCCTGCTTTCACAGAAAACGATTTGTACTACCAAGGCTCTAACATACGGCTACGCCTAGTTAATGAATCAACGATTAATGTCAGAACTTCGAAAAACGGCTCTTATTATGACTATAACTTAGAGTTGACTGACGATAACCTTGTTGACGTAATTGTTCGTCCAAGAGAAGAAACTGTCGATAACACAAGTGAAAATTTAGCCCGTTTGTTAGACTACAGCGCCAAGGTTGACTCTAATAACCAGTTCAAGTTGTTTTTCAGTTCTTCGGTTGAGGCGATGGACAACTTTTACAGTGTCGTGAAACGTAATCATGTACAAGTAACACGCGGAAATGAAGAGTCGGTTGATTTCATTTTACCAGGGACCACTTTTATCAATAGCTTTGATAAAAGTTTAGATGTTACAACTTCTACATCGCTAAATGGCACTTTGCTTAGTTTCGGTCCTGCTCTTGAATTAGAGTCTGGCTCTAACTACAGATATCGAATTGAAGCAGTAAAAGATAACCGAAATGACTCTGTCGTTGAAGTAAGCCGCACTCTGGACGTGAACGTACCATTTAATACTGAAAGTGGACCTGTTTTTAATATTCAAGATATTATTTTAGATAATCAAAACTTCTACACTAATGGCAGTTTAATTCTACCAACAAACACTGCGGGTCAAGCAGATACACGCAGCGAAAGCTCAAGATCTATCTATATGTACCTGCCACTATCCATTCAGAGTTTGAAGAACTTAACATTACAACAAACCGCAAAAACCGAGCAAGGGGTAGTTTCTAACAATATAACAACTCACATTTTAGTTAGAGACGGTCAACCACGCATATCCAAAGACTACGTGGTTAAAGTTGCGTCAAATGAAAATTTGAGCCGCAATGGCATATACCCGGAGACCGGTACAACATTAGATGATGGCTGGTACTACCGTTATGGTAATTTTGGTTATAGCTCTGACGATAAAACTGGTAACGTGAATAACATCACATTCGAATACGTATATGAAACGCTTGATGGTGAATTCCATACAGGCACCATAACCTTGCCAGTTAAATAAGTCACTTAAGAGATAAATTATCTGAAAAATTAATAAAGGCGCCGGGAGCGCCTTTTTTTAGTTTAGTAAATTTGCTTTCCTGCTACCCAAGTCTCCAATACTTGTGTCTTCCATAATTCTTGTGGGTTAATCTCAAAAATATCTCTATCCACCAGAATAAAATCCGCCCACTTACCAGGCTCTAATCCTCCTAACGTTTTTTCCTGATGCGCGCCATATGCTGCATCTATGGTGAAAGCCTTAAATGCTTGTTTTATGTCTAAGGCTTCGTGTTTTAACCAGCCGCTTTCAGGTTGATTATTCCTATCCTGTCGGGTAACCGCAGCGTGTAATCCATAAAACGGATTAGCCAGCTCTACAGGGAAGTCAGAACCCGCAATAACTTTAGAGCCTTGTTTGACAAAAGACTGCCAGGCGTAAGCCCCTTTTAATCGCTCTTTACCCACTCTGTCTTCCGCCATGTTTTTATCGGAAGTCGCATGGGTCGGTTGCATTGATGGCAAAATACCGAGCTGTTTGAACCTTGGTATATCATTAACATTAATCACTTGAGCGTGTTCTACGCGGTGGCGAAGTTTTTTACTATATGGTTGGGTTTTAAAAGCAAATTCAAATTCATCCAGCGCTAGACGATTCGCTCTGTCGCCGATGGCATGAATATTAATCTGAAATTTATGGGCCAAGATTTGTTGGTATAGCTGACGAAGTTCTTTAGGTTGCGTCACCAATAAACCTGAGTTATGTGGATCATCGCTGTAAGGCTTAAGCAATGCCGCTCCTCGACTTCCCAGAGCACCATCGCCATAGATTTTAACACTTCGAATCGACAACATATCTTTGTTATCGGAAATATAACCTCGCTCTAACATCGTATCTAGGTGCGGATCGGCAGCCGATAACATGCCATAAATCCGAACTTTTGCGTTACCTTGGGCCACCTGATCAATAAACAAATGATAATCATCGTGGCTAATGCCCGCGTCGTGCATGCTGGTAATGCCGAGTTTTAATAAATGTTCTGAAACCTTGTTATATGCGGCCTGCGTTTCTTGTTTAGTTGGTTGTGGGATTTTGCTTTTTATGAGGTTTTCCGCATTATCGATGAAGATACCAGTTGGATTGCCATATTCATCTTTAACTATTTCCCCGCCTTTTGGCGCTAGAGTATTACCATCAATACCAGCCAGCTCCATAGCTTTACTATTCACCCAAATTGCATGGCCATCAACACGGTCTAATACCACAGGGCGGTCGTTGATAACTTCATCTAAATCTTTTGCATTAGGAAATTGTTTACCCTGCCACAATACCTGATTCCAACCTCGTCCCTTAATCCAATTCAGATTGGGGTTTGTTTTAGCGTATTCGGCAACCTTAGCCGCCGTCGCCCTTGCACTAGTCACGTCACGCACATCCACGTTTAACAGGTTAAAACCCAAACCAATAAAATGTCCGTGTCCATCCGTGATCCCCGGCAGTAAGGTTTTGCCTTTACCATCAACTTGCTTGGCGGCTTGAAAACGCTGTTGTAAATTCGCACCTGTAGCCAGTATTTTGCCATTTTCAAACACTAACTCTGAAAATGTTTTTAACTCGCCAGTATTTGTGTACGTATAGCCATTTACATTGGTCACTATCGTCGGAGTAGCTAAAACAGAAGAGACAAATAAAGATGCTAAAGCTGTAAGAAATTTAGTTTTTGAGATCATGTGCTTAGTAAAACTTGTTGTTTTAGGTACGTTAAACTAAGGACAAGACTCATACAACCAATTCGCTTTCATTCTCCAAAAAAAAGCACCGCTAATAGCGGTGCCTTTATATAATTCTAGTTAATATCGCTTTTTTATAATGTGGCGCTCTTAACTAATTCGTCGTATGCAGTTACATCCCTATTAAAATAATGAAGTTTAGGGCTATCAAAGCTAAACAATACTAAACCATAATCCATGGCGGCGCCGTTCACTTTAAGTACACGAGTTAAACCTTTTTTGGTTAGCAGCTCTAATTCTACTTCAAAACCTTCAACGTCATTCTGGAACTTATAAGGTTTCATCGATTTTACGTTAACCGTTATGTCTTCATTACCTTTCTTGAAGTTTGTAATATAAAGATCGGCCAACTCTGAAACCGCTAACGCAGATGAAGATGACTTTTCAATGTTTTCAAAGGCTTCTTCATGTTTGAATTTTCTTACCATGATGTTCTGAACACCCGAGCCATCCTTAGTTAATACCAAGTGCTTGGGAGGGTTAAATTGCACCCAACCAACAGGTAACGCTACATTTATGTTTTTGTAAACCGTTTCATTTTTAGCCTTCTTGATATGCGTCCATGGCTGGCAACCCGCTAAGGCAATAGCGGATAGTATGATGATTAATTGAACGTATTTCATTGTTGCTCCATATTATTAATTTTTTTTATTTTGTCCTGAATAAACCACTTATCTAACGACTCCGGTTCTAGGGTCAGATAATTGTTTAAATATTTTGATGCTTCTACAAGCCTTTGATTGTCGGCAAGCAAATAACCGTACTCTTTGTGTGCCTCCGCAAAAGCTGGGTACTGATTGATCTGACGAACTAACAAGGGCTCAACTTCTGCAAATGTACTTTTTTCAAGTTTTAGTCTTGCCATAGCAAGATAAAAATCTCTATTATCTACTTGACGTCGTTCATTGCTTATGTGTTTAAGCAATTGATCGTAGCGGCCAGATTCGTAGAACTTCTGCGGAAGTGCCGCCGTTATTGAGGCGGTTAACGTCTTGTACTTGTCATTTTGACCGTCGTCCACAACTTGCTGCGAGTTACTGCTATTGATCAACTCATTAAATGAGTCAATTCGCTCTTGTAACTTAGGGTGAGAGGCGAATAAAAATGTCTCCTCTTCATCTCGTCCGAGCTCGCTTTCTTCTTGCAAGATAGCAAACGCCTTTACAGTTTCAGATACCGGGTACCCAGCCGCGACAAAATGTTCATACCCCACTCTGTCGGCTTCTCTTTCATTATCTCTCGATAAACCATATATACTAGAAACCGCCGCACTCTGTCCCAATAAACCAACGATCGGAATGATGGAGTTCAGTACAGCGCCTGATGCCATCCCGTTTTCGAGTTTGTTTGCCCTGATCGCACCATGTTTTTTTACAAAATGGGCAATTTCGTGACCAATGACAATCGCAATTTGTGCTTCGTTTTCTAATGTGCCTAACATGGCAGAGTGAATATAAATATCCCCATTAGGCATAGCAAACGCATTATAGGATGGATTGTCCACTACGTGTATCTTCACTCTGTCGGCATACTCAGGGTAAAGTTTTTTTGCTATATCATTCAGATAACTTTCCAGCTCAACGTCGTTCTGCAGGACCCCTGCATTAACAAGTGCCTCTTTTGCTTTTTTGGCATGATGCCAATAACGCTTCTCGGCCTTGGTCAATGCCGCATCACCTTTCGGATGATCAAAAGGTTTGATATTGCTCACGGTACATGCGCCGCAAAACAAAACTCCCGATAAAATCAGACTTCGTGTAATAGTTTTTTTATTTAGCAGATAAAGATTTTTCATATTCTTCGAATAATCTGTTAGAAAATTTAGATATGTTTTTATCTTTTTGTAAATTGCTTACCGCTGGTTTATTTAGCCAAAGAATATTACCTGTTTCTAAGTCAACAATGCTTACAACTGAGTAATCCACACCCATTGGTATTGCAACTCCCCACATAGCAGCAAAAGTAGCTGCCGCAACACGCCCGCCTGAAGAGTTGGTATTGTAGGCATTTACGAATAATGCCGCATCGGCGCCTGTTCTTTCCTTAAGAAAGGCAAGTCCATCCCCTAACGTGTAGTCAAAGTTCTTTCTTTTGTGTGCAAAAATAGGGGTAAAGTTGATTGCAGTGCCGCCCACCGTATCGTATAGAGCAACATGCTCTCTAACTATTTTGTCTTCCTCAGCGTTTAGAGGAGGCATATGAAGTAGTTCCAGTTTACCGCGTTGAGTTTCAGAATGTAGCACCGCTTGCACCGCTACTTTTGCTTTTTCCGTTGCATCAACTTCTAATTCAAGGTTACCAGACGCTGTTAACGTATTGATAGCTATTTCAACAGGCATAACCAAGAGTTTTACGGGTTTGTTTTCTGGTTTTTGAACAGTATGGTGTGTGTAAGAAGACGTTGCTTTACAGCCTACAAGCGTAAACAACGCCAATGAGATGAATATCAACTTAGCATTTGATATTAGTTTCATTGTCATTCCCTTTAATTATTATTGTTATCACATAGAAAGGCTTCTATGTATTAGAATCCTTTCCAATTCGATTAATAAGTTACAGAAAAAGGCAACAAATGTCTAATTAATAAGGATATCTTGCTTAACTCTCTTCGTCTCTTAACATCAACCAAGATATTGCTGAAATGCACATGGCTACAGAAGAAACTAAGTAAACCATGGATTTGTCTTCGACCTTATTCAAAAACAGACTAATGCCTAGGCTCACGACCAACTGAGGCAATACCACGGATAAGTTAAACAAGCCCATATAGAGTCCCATTTTACTTTGTTCAACCCGTTCAGACATGATGGCAAAAGGAAGACTCACCACCGCTGACCAACCGATACCCGCTGCTGCCATCATGATAAACATGACCGCCGGAGTGGCAGCAAAAAATGCGATGACAAAATACGCAAATGCAGTCGCTAATAAAGCAGCAGAATGCACTTTGATACGCCCGTATTTATTCGCTAAGGGACCCAACACTAAAGCGGGCAAAATAGCAGCGACAGCATTAAGAATCGCAAAGCTATATGAAATTGTTTGACCTAGCGCCTGATCATCCAATGTCGGCATCTTGTCTTGCAAAAACGCGTAGGTGAAGACAAACATAGTTTGAATGCCTATCCAGCTAAACGAGTGTGCCGCCAAAACCTTTTTGAAACCTAAATGTTTGGCTTCCAGCGTAGAGTAGTTGTGCTCTTTTTTCGACAATGTTTCAAACACGAAAAATAGAGAAATCAGTAAAGCAACTATCTCAACCCAGTAATGTTCAGTTTGTATGCCAGCAAGATGCAGGTAACTGGCGTAAATCGAATAGAGTAAGAACCCCCATAAAGGTTTTATGTCGTTTAGAACTTCCAAGAAAGAGAGTTTGTGATTTTCAGCACTACTTTCACCTTCCAGTTCCTTCGGCTCTTCTACAAATAACGGCGGTATGATTGAGAATACTAATACCAACACAGCGCCTAAATAGATAAGTACGAAATTACTCCAAAAACCACCGATGACATAGGCAAGCACGCCAAACGTACCTGATACCGTTTGCATCCAGGTATAGCCTAATGTACGACTTTTACCTTCAGGCGTGACATCGGCAATGATTGAGCGAGTCGGATTAAAACTAATATTAATCGCCAGATCTAAAGATAAAGCCACAGCGATGGCGATCGCGAGGATTCCTACCCCGCCCAGAGATTCAGAGATGATTCCAATGTTGGGTAATGCCAGTAGGGATAGTGAGGCAAATACACCACCAATCATGATGAAAGGTCGACGGCGTCCATTCCAAAACCAAACCTTATCACTAATGAACCCAATAATGACCTGACCTAAAATCCCAGCAATTGGACCAGCCGCCCATACAATGCCAATCTGATGAATATCCAGCCCATACTGAGTACTCAATAACCAGCTCAAAGCTGAAATCTGCACTGACAACGCAAACCCCATTGCGGTGGATGGCAAACTTAATAAAAGATAGAAAGGATGGGTTAAACGTTTTTGCATCTGTAACATGTGGATTCTCATACAACCTGGATTCCACCATAAGTTACATCGTTCCAAATAGAATTTGGCTAAACATACGTATGCAGAATTTAAAAAGGCGATTCGAAATTTGTCATGTAAAACGGTACACTTTGCCAAAATCACTACTCAGGAATCATTGTGGCGCAACTCTATTTTTATTACTCAACTATGAATGCAGGAAAATCAACTTCCCTTTTGCAGTCGGCATACAACTACGTTGAGCGAGGAATGAATAGCGTTATTTACACCGCTGCAATTGATGATAGGACTCAAGCGGGTACCGTCAGTTCAAGAATTGGGTTAAGTCAACCAGCCAGCGTTTTTACAGACAATAGCGATCTTTTTAGTGAAATTAAGGCTAAGAGTGAAGCCCAAAAGATCCATTGTTTGCTGGTTGATGAGAGTCAGTTTTTGTCTAAAGTTCAGGTTCAACAACTCGCTAACATAGTCGATGAGTTACGCATCCCTGTTTTATGTTATGGAATTCGAACAGACTTTCAAGGCGAGCTATTTGAGGGAAGTAAACATTTACTCGCATGGGCTGATAAATTGATTGAACTTAAGACCATCTGTCATTGTGGAAAAAAGGCCAATATGGTGGTGCGTTATAACGAAGCTGGGCAAGTATCAGTGCAAGGAGATCAAGTGGAAATCGGAGGAAATGACAGATACATGAGTTTATGTCGTCTTCACTTCAAACAAGCCATGACTACAGGGGAAGTCCCACAGTTATAATTAGAGTCAGGCATTTCCGTATTTGTATGACTCGGTATTTAAATGTGTAATTCGGTAAACTTTGTCCATTCAACGCTACTTAATTAAGTTGTGCATTTGAGATAAGTTTAGGTACAGTAGTAGCGTTTACATATTGAACTCGTGATTTTTACTCTTGGGAAAATAAACAAATCAAGAGCATTTGAGCCAGTATCGGTTACCATAAAGGAAGTCCTATTATGCATAATGTAGTAGCAATAATTGGCTGTATTTTTCTGCTCCCGGTCGCAGGCTACTTTGTAGGCTTCATTACTTCCTTATCCGACTTCATTTATCACCATTACGTGTTTAACACACCTCTAAATCCGAACCAGCTAGCACTGTCATTTAGTACCCAAATTGTCGAGCAATTAAAGGCCACGCTTGTGTTGCTACCTGGTATTGGTATTTGTGCCATCGCTTCAAGCCACTTTAAGATGCACAGGCACACTTGGTTCAAAAATTGGTTAAAGTCCTTCGGAGTAATGCTGGTTTGTATGTTGCCAATACTCTCCATATCGGGCTTCTATTTAATCAAGTTGGGAAGTCAAAGGACCGTAAAACGCAAAAAACAAGTAGGTAATCATACTCCGCGAGTGCAAAACCCTCGCTAATCTTTGTTCAGCCATTTTATAAAAAGGAAGTCTAATTTGTTTTACATCTTTGGCGGATTGCCGGGCACGGGTAAATCGGTATTATCTAAATACTTGTCCGAAGTGACAGGCGCCACCTATTTACGGATTGATACGATAGAGCAGTCATTAAGAGATAATGGGATCACAAATATTTACGATCGAGGGTATAAGGTTGCAGCCGCTGTTGCGTTGGAAAACCTCAAATTAGGCCATTCCGTCATAACTGACTCCACAAACCCAGTCGCCGATTCCAGAGAGCTTTGGCGAAACGTGGCAAATCAAGCTCAAGTGCAATTTTGCGAGATTGAAATCATATGTTCTGACAAGCATGAACACGAGCAAAGGATAATTAACAGAATTTCAGACATTCCGACATTACAGCAACCGAGTTGGGAGAGTGTCTTAAACAGAGAATACCACCCTTGGAATACCGAACGCATTGTTCTCGACACAACAAAGAGAACGATAACTCAAAGCAAAAGGGACATGTTGGATGCGCTAGGCATGTCATCATGAGGGCTGTATAACAGATCAAAAAGTCATAAATATAGCTTCTAGCAATAAAACGTACATACTAAGTTACTATTCACATACCATAGTTTATGAAAATACCTGTATTAAAAACTGAAAGATTAACACTTAGAGGATGGGAAATCTCTGACGCCGAAGCCCTATTCTCATTAAATTCAGATCCCGATTTTGTAAAGTACTTGGGCGCAGGCAACACACTAAACCGACAAGACAGTTGGCGAGTGTTGGCAATGCTTGCGGGGCATTGGACGCTCAAAGGCTTTGGCTTATGGGCGATAGTACATAATGAAACCCAAGAGGTCATTGGAAGAGCAGGTCTATGGGAGCCGGAGGGTTGGCCTGGAATAGAGCTAGGCTGGGGTATCAGTCCCAAGTTTTGGGGAAAAGGTTATGCAATTGAAGCAGCGACAGCATGTCTAAATTGGGCTTTCACAGAATTAAAACTGCAATCTGTTATCAGCATCATCCATCCAGATAATTTGGCTTCAAAAAAACTCGCTCTGAAATTAGGCGAAAAATATAACTACTCTGCCGAATTGAATGACATTAAGTTCGATATTTATAGTATTGAACGCCCTAACCAAGATTAATAAAGACAAAAGTGAAGGGAAACAAAAAACGGCCCCAAAGGGCCGTTTGAAAATTGGTTTGTTCAATCAGACTATCTGATTTTGCTTCCAGGCTTGTTCTTTTTCGCGTCTTTCCTGACGTTGACGTTCTAATCGCTTGTCACAAGGGTTATCGCAATTACAGGCCTTTTCAATACCTAACGCGCCTAACCCGCCACAACTGCCGGCTATGGATTTTCGTTTAACCCAATAACCTACTGACATGGCAACAAATACAATTAACAAAAACCCTAAGGTTACTAAGAACATTTGCAACATAACTTTTACTCTTTATCGATCAGTTCTTTAAACTGAGATGACAAAACTTCGGCAAATCCATTGTCCGTTTTAACAATCATGTACGCAGCAATCTGGTGTTTCTCGGCGAACTCGATGCCTTTTATTGGCCCCATGACATTAATAGCCGTAGCCAAAGCATCAGCCGACGCTGCTGATTTGTGCAGTATGGTAACAGAAGCTAACTTGTGTGTAATGGGTTTTGCTGTAACCGGGTCAATAGAGTGGGAATATCGCACTCCATCTTCTTCAAAGTAGTTACGGTAATCGCCAGATGTCGCCATCCCCATATCACCAGGACTGAATATCAACTGAACTTCACGTCGATTAATCACCGGCTTTTCGACGGCAACGGTCCAAGCCTTACCATCAGGCTTAACCCCTTTCAAACGCATTTCACCACCAACTTCTATTAAGTAGCTGGTAATGCCTTCCTTCTCTAGAAGATCAGCAATACGGTCAACCGCATAGCCTTTGGCAATCGACGAGAAGTCGATATAGGTGTTGTCATGAGACTTAACGGCAATGTTTCCATTTAACTGGATCTTGTCGCCACCTGTCCAAGCACGACTTTGCTCGATCGCGACGTCATCTGGTCGTTTGGTTATACGACCTTGTGGACCAAATCCCCACAAATTAACCAGAGGGCCTACAGTAACATCAAACGCACCATCGCTGATTTCATTCAGTCGCATCGATTCCGTTAATACTGCAATATTATCGGCAGACAAGGTGAATGCCTCACCCGCTTTTGCTTGATTCAAACGGCTTAACTCCGAATCTGGGATATAAGTCGACATTAACTGGTTAATTCGAATTAATTCATCATTAACCATTTCAAACAAACTCAGTTGAGTCAGCTCCGCGCGAGTAGGAAAGACCTTTACACTATACGTGGTACCCATGGTTTTACCTTGCAGTAAAACCGGCTGAGTTTCATCGCTATTTTGCTGTGTACAAGAAACCAAAAAGGCCAGCCCCAAAAGGGCTAGCCAAATTTGTGTGACCATCTTACGAGTCATAATGATGATTAACCACCAAAGTCATCAAGTAAGATGTTTTCGTCTTCAACACCTAAATCTTTAAGCATGTTGATAACGGCCGCGTTCATCATTGGAGGACCACACATGTAGAACTCACAATCTTCTGGTGCTTCATGGTCACGTAAGTAGTTTTCATACAATACGTTATGAATGAAACCTGTGTAACCTTCCCAGTTATCCTCTGGTTGAGGATCAGAAAGGGCAACGTGCCATTGGAAGTTTTCGTTTTCTTCTTGCAACATGTCGAAGTCTTCAACGTAGAACATCTCACGGGCAGAACGTGCACCGTACCAGAAGCTCATCTTACGGTCTGACTTAAGACGACGTAATTGGTCAAAGATGTGCGAACGCATTGGCGCCATACCAGCACCACCACCAACGAATACCATTTCCGCATCCGTTTCTTTTGCGAAGAACTCACCAAACGGACCAGAAATCGTTACTTTGTCACCTTCTTTCAGGCTCCAAATGAACGATGACATCTTACCTGCTGGAAGTGACAAGTTATTAGGTGGCGGCGTAGCGATACGCACGTTCAACATAATAATGCCTTCTTCTTCAGGATAGTTCGCCATTGAGTATGCACGGATTGTTTCTTCATCAACTTTAGATTCGATGCTAAAGAAGTTGAAACGTTCCCAATCCGGACGGTATTCGTCTGGAATGTCAAACTCTGAATATTTAACGTGGTGCGCAGGTGCTTCAATCTGGATATAACCACCGGCACGGAAAGGTACAGACTCACCATCAGGGATCTTAAGTTTAAGCTCTTTGATGAAAGTCGCTTTGTTATCGTTAGAGATAACTTCACATTCCCACTGCTTAACACCGAAGATTTCAGGCTCTAGTTCAATTTCTAAGTCCTGTTTAACCGCTACCTGACAAGATAAACGGCAACCTTCTTTTGCTTCACGTTTAGTGATGTGGCCTTCTTCAGTAGGAAGGATGTCGCCACCACCCGCATGAACGTGTACACGACACTGACCACAAGTACCACCGCCACCACAGGCAGATGGGATAAAGATACCTTTGTCGGCTAATACATTAAGTAGCTTGCCGCCAGCAGAGGCAACAACTGACTTGTCAGCATCACCATTAATTGAAATTGTGATATCTCCGGTCGAAACTAGCTTAGATTTAGCAAACAAAATAACTAAAACTAACGCTATAACGATAACGGTAAACATCGATACGCCGAGAACGATTTCCATCGACTATTCCTTAATATTTATCTAAGGGCTTCGGTTGTCATCCAACTCCCGAAGCCGACATTAACCTTAAAGAGAGATACCACCGAATGACAAGAAGCCAAACGCCATCAAACCAGTGGTAATAAATGTAATACCCAAACCTTTTAAGCCATCTGGCACGTCTGAGTATTTCATCTTCTCACGAAGACCCGCTAACAATACGATAGCAAGTGCCCAACCGATACCAGAACCGATACCGTAAACTACAGACTCACCAAACGATAAGTTTTTCGCTACCATGAAAGATACCGAACCAAAAATCGCACAGTTAACCGTAATTAGAGGCAAGAAAATACCTAACGCGTTGTAAAGAGGCGGGAAGTACTTATCTAAGATCATCTCTAGAATTTGCACCAATGCTGCAATAACACCGATGAAAGTAATGAAAGATAAGAAGCTAAGGTCAACAGACTCTGCTGGGTCCGTAATGCCTAATACACCGTCTAGTGCACCTGGTGCTAAGATACTTTGGTAAATAACCTGGTTCACAGGAACCGAAATACCAAGTACAACAACTACCGCTACACCAAGGCCAATCGCTGTGCTAACTTTCTTAGATACCGCTAGGAATGTACACATACCTAGGAAGAAAGATAACGCGATGTTTTCGATGAAAATCGTTTTAATTAATAAATTTAAATAATGTTCCATCAAATTAGTCCTTCTCTACTTGGTCCGGCTTGTACTGACGAATCGCCCAAATAATACCGCCGATTACGAAGAATGAACTGAACGGAAGTACTAATAAACCGTTCGCTTGATACCAGCCACCGTTTTGAACTAGAGGTAAAATTTCGATACCAAAAATTGTACCAAAACCAAATAGTTCACGGATGAAAGCAACTGTCATTAGGATGAAACCGTAACCTAAACCGTTACCGATACCGTCCAAGAAGCTTACACCTGGCTTTTCTTTCATCGCAAATGCTTCTGCACGACCCATTACGATACAGTTGGTAATGATTAGACCAACAAATACCGCTAGTTCCTGAGATAAAGCATATGAGAAAGCTTTAAGCACCTGGTCAACCACGATTACTAGTGACGCGATGATCGCCATCTGAACGATAATACGTACAGAACCAGGAATGTGGTTACGAATGATAGAAATGAACAAGTTAGAGAATGCTGTTACAAATATAACCGCCAACGTCATAACTAACGCGTTAGCCATTGAACTTGTTACTGCAAGCGCAGAACAAATACCTAATACTTGTAGAGCAATTGGGTTGTTATCAACAATTGGACTCGTTAAAACTTTTTTAGCGTCGGCAGACATTAGTTCAGCCCTCCGTTACGATACTTCGCGATGAAAGGTTCATAACCTTCCGCGCCAAACCAGAATTGGAATGTATTGGTTACACCATTAGCCGTAAGTGTCGCACCAGATAAACCGTCAACTTGATAAGCTTCATTCGGGTTACCAGGTTTAACACCACCTTTAACTAACTCAACACGAACATTGTTTTGAGCGTCATAGATTTTTTTACCCGGCCATAAAGCTTTCCACTTAGGGTTTAGTACTTCCGCACCTAATCCCGGAGTTTCTTTCATTTCAGCCGTGTAAATTACGTTACGAATCGTGTTTAGATCTGCTTCTACACCAACAAAGGCATACATCAGATCCCAAAGACCAGAACCAACCATAGGGAATACTACAGTTTCAACGCTACCAGCGTCGTTGCGAACTAAGTAAACCACTGCGTCGTGTGAACGACGATTGATACCAGCAATATCGTTTTTAGGCTTTTCAGACTTAGTCGCATCACGTGAGTTACGACGTTCGTCAAACATCTCTGGACTACCTTCGATGAACTCACCTGAGTCTAAGTCAATCATGCGCGCTTCAACACTCTTGTTGTAAACTGCAACGATATCTTTAGAAGACATGCCGTCTTTTAAAAGACCTGCTGTTTCCAAGATTTTAGTTTGCTTGTCCAACAACTTGTTGGCTTGTTGCAACGGCTTCAAGCTTACTGCTGATACAGATACTAATGCCGCACAAACGATACAAACCGCGAATACAAAACCAACCGTTTTGCCGAAAGTTTCTTTATTGCTAGACATTGCGCGCAAGCCTCCGTTTAACGTTACCTTGAACTACAAAGTAGTCGAATAATGGTGCAAATAAGTTAGCGAACAGGATGGCTAACATCATGCCTTCTGGGAACGCTGGGTTGATTACACGAATCAATACCACCATTACGCCGATTAATACGCCGTACCAGAATTTACCTTTGTTCGTGAAAGATGCAGAAACTGGGTCCGTTGCCATGAACAACACACCTAATGCCCAACCACCTAGCACTACGTGCCAATGCCAAGGCATAGCAAACATGGCATTAGTGTCGCTGCCTAGTGCATTAAGTAGAGAAGCAAACACAATAGTACCAGCCAATGTACCCACTACGATGCGCCATGAAGCGATTCGCAAGTACATGATGAACAGGCCGCCAATTAACAACATCAGTGTCGAAACTTCACCTACAGAACCTGAAATGTAGCCATAAAACGCTTGTGACCATAATGCAATGTTGTTGTAGTCTAAAGTACCCATTGCAGCTTGGCTTAACATAGTTGCGCCAGAGAAACCGTCAACAGCAACCCAAACTGTGTCACCAGAGATTTCCGCAGGGTATGCGAAGAATAAGAAAGCACGACCCGCTAATGCAGGGTTAAGGAAGTTACGACCAGTACCACCAAAGATTTCTTTAGCAACTACGATACCGAATGTAATACCCAATGCCGCTTGCCACAGAGGAATTGTCGCAGGCAAGATAAGTGCAAATAGGATTGAAGAAACGAAAAAACCTTCGTTCACTTCGTGTTTACGCACTGACGCAAACAATACTTCCCAAAAACCACCCACGATGAAGACGGTTGCGTAAATTGGAATGAAGAAACAAGCACCGTAGAACATTTTCATGCCCCAACCTGAATCTACACTCAAAGCACCACCAAACATTTCAAAGATAGCAACCTGCCACGTATCAGGAATTGCATAACCTGCTGCAAGCGCATCGACGGCTTGATGACCGATATTAAACATACCGAAGAACATTGCTGGGAACAAAGCTAACCAAACCATGATCATGATACGTTTCAAATCAACGCTGTCTTTTACATGAGTTTGACCTTTGGTCACAGTACCCGGCGTGTAGAAAATAGTCGCAGCCGCTTCATACAAAGCGTACCACTTCTCGTGTTTACCGCCCGGCTCAAAATGCGGTTCAATGTCTTCTAAAAACTTTTTAAGACCCATGATTAGCCCTCTTTCTCAATCTTGGTCAGGCAGTCACGAAGAATCGCGCCGTATTCGTATTTGCCAGGGCAAACAAATGAACACAGACCTAAGTCTTCTTCACCTAGCTCTAAACATCCTAAGCTTTGTGCCGAGTCTGTATCACCAGCGATCAAGTCACGAAGTAATAGAGTTGGCAAGATATCAAGTGGCATAACACGCTCGTAGTTACCGATTGGCACCATAGAACGGTTAGAACCATTAGTCGTAGATGTCATATTGAAAAGCTTTTTAGGCGACAAGTGGCCTAAGAAAGCACGAGTGATAGAGTATTTGTTCGCACCAGGCATAGCCCATCCGAAAAATTCTTTTTCACGGTCTTCAACAATTGCTGAAACTTGTAAGTGATAACGGTGTAAATAACCGTGAACGCCATTAGCGTTAACACCAGTTAATACAGAACCAGAAATAACTCGGTTTTCACCTGACTCTAGTTCACCCGCTGTTAATTCAGCAGTAGAAGCACCAACTAGAGTGCGAACTAGTCGAGGGTTTTTCACGACTGGACCCGCTAATGCAACAACACGGTCGCTGTATAGTTCACCAGTTGTAAATAATTTACCGATTGCAATCACTTCTTGATAGTTGACGTGCCAAACTGTCTTAGTTGAAGACACAGGGTCAATGAAGTGAATGTGAGTACCTACTAGGCCCGCTGGGTGTTTACCAGCAAACTCATGCATGGCAACGTTTGGTGCATCAGCACTTACGTTTGCGCCAGACTTTTTAGATACGTTAACTTTGCCTTCGGTTAAACGGCTTAATACAGTCAAACCTGCATTAAACGCGTCTTGCTGCTCTGCAATGATGATTGCTGGATCAGCGGCTAATGGATTTGTGTCCATAGCTGAGACAAAGATAGATGATGGAGTACTGTCAATGGCAGGCGTTTTGTCAAACGGACGAGTGCGTAAAGCAGCCCATTGTCCAGATTCGACTAACGTTTCAACCACGGCTTCACGGCTTAACGAAGACAAAGCTGACGCTTCGAACTTGTTAAACGTGATCTTGTCGTCGCCTGATACTTCAATCACTACTGATTGAAGAACACGCTTCTCACCACGGTTAATTTCCTTGACTACACCGGCTGCAGGAGCAGTGAATTTCACGCCAGGATTCTTTTTATCTTCAAAAAGAACTTGACCTTTCTTTACACTGTCTCCAACTCTGACACGCATCGTAGGACGCATACCATTGTACTCTTCGCCAAGCGTAGCAACAGTTTTAACTGCTGGGCCATCGTGGATGGCTTGTTGTGGAGCACCTTCAATAGGTAGATCCAAACCTTTTTTTATGTTGATCATACGCATATGCACTAGTTTAAGTTGGAAGAAATGGAATTCTTTCTTGTACCCGACACTCCATCGAATACGAATAAAATCTTTTTAAGTAATCTTTTTTGAAAAATTTTGTTACTTTTTGTTCAGCCGCGAATTCTAGCATTAAAGAGCGCATATTGACCATCTCAAATTTACTTTATTTGTTGTGCAACGCCCTAATATCAAGGCGAAAATTTAATCAAACTAATTAAAAATTCTTGTATATCGAAAAACCATAAAAAAAGCCGAGTAAAAATGAATTTACTCGGCTTTAAATATTAGTTCAGATTTGAAATTAAACTAGGCCGTTAATTTCCACTACCGGATTTACTTCTGCATCGTAATCCACGTTGTCGTAGTCGAAACCAAACAAGTGTAAAAACTCTTGGTGGTAACCCTTGTAATCCGTCATTTCATCGATAGTGTCTGTATCAACCGTATCCCAAACTGTTTGAACACGAGCCTGAACATCGTCTTCTAACTCTTTGTAGTTTTGGAACAAGTGGCCACCGTCGTCGAAACGAGGTGTTTCACCAAATAGGTTTTCTTTGAATAGCCCTGCAATTTGCTGGATGACCCCTTCATATGTGCCGTCTTCTTTCATCACTTTGAAAAGCGCTGAAATGTATAGTGGCATGATAGGAATAGCCGAACTTGCTTGGGTTACAACCGCGTTAAGTGAAGAAACGTAAGCTTCACCTTTAAGCGCTTCAGTAGACTGGCGAATCGCTGTTACTGCGCGATCTAAGTCTTCTTTTGCTTTACCGATAGTCGCATGACCATAGATAGGCCAAGTTAGCTTCTTACCAATGTAAGTGTATGCCGTGGTCTTAAAGCCTTCAGCCAATACGTCGGCTTCTTTAAGCGCATCAATCCACATTTCCCAGTCTTCACCGCCCATCACTTTAACCGTGTTGGCGATTTCATCTTCGTTGGCCGCTTCAACCGTAACTGAATCAATCACACGCTTAGAGGTGTTTAGGTTTTTTGTCGTAACGTCATTACCAATCGGCTTTAATGTCGAAGAGTGAGTTTCACCTGTATTTGGATCGGTACGACGTGGTGACGCTAGTGAGTAAATCACTAAATCAATCTTACCCATGTCTTGTTTGATGGTTTCAATCGTTTTAGCTTTAATCTCATGAGAGAAAGCGTCGCCATTAATGTTTTTGGAATATAAACCCGCTTCTTCAGCTGCACTTTGGAAAGCCGCAGTGTTATACCAACCTGCAGAGCCTGTTTTACGCTCCGTGCCTTCTTTCTCGAAGAAAATACCCAATGTGTTTGCACCGTGACCAAATGCAGAAACGATGCGAGACGCCAATCCATAACCAGTCGACGAACCGATGACTAAAACGTTTTTAGGGCCGTTTTGTGCAAACTCTTGTTGTTTTACGTATTCGATTTGACGGTTAACACTTTCAGCACAGCCAACTGGGTGCGCATTAGTACAAATAAATCCACGAATTTTAGGTTTGATAACCATGTTTATATATCCTGTTCTTTATCGATCTGCTGCAACAGCAAAAAAATTGCGGCAAGTTTACCCGTCTACGTCTTCAAAACAGGTCAGACTTGCCGTTGAATTTGAATTTTGTGACTACTCGCCGTCTCGGTTTTTAAAGTATTCCACTTCCGATAAACGGTGATACGCGGAAACTTGTTGTAGAAACTGATTATAAGAGTCCATTACCTTGGCAAACATCTTATCGCTGCTGATTTGCTCAGCTACCACTTCTTCGCTGGCAGATTTTAATGCAGCCATGACATCTGCAGGCAATGCCTTAAATTGAACATTATGTTTGTTTTTCAGCTGTTCAATCGCAGCATTATTGCGGGCGGTGTATTCGTCTAACATGTCCTGATTGATGGCCCGTGTCGCCACTTCGATGATCTTTTGCAAGTCTTTTGGCAAGGCTTTATAGGCTTTTTCATTCACGGTAAATTCCAACATAGCGCCCGGCTCATGCCAGCCAGAAGTGTAATAGTGATCGGTTACTTTATAAAAACCAAAGGCCAAATCGTTATAAGGCCCTACCCATTCAGTGGCGTCAATAGCACCCGATTGCAGTGAAGTGAATAACTCGCCACCCGTTAGTGCCACAGGAACCGCGCCAAGTTTTTTCATGACTTCGCCACCAAGGCCCGGAATACGCATTTTTAAGCCTTTAAGATCTTCCACGCTGTTGATTTCTTTTTTAAACCAACCCGCTGCCTGTACTCCTGTATTACCACCTGCAAACGGGATCACACCAAACGGCTTATATAACTCACGCCACAACTCTAAACCGCCACCGTAATGTAACCAGCCATTAGTCTCCTGTGCATTAAAGCCAAATGGCATGGCTGTGAAAATAGGTGCAGCCGGCATTTTACCTTTCCAATAATACGATGCGGCATGCCCCATCTCTGCGGTGCCTTGCGATACCGCATCAAAAACTTCAAACCCCGGAACAATTTCGCCAGCACCGTATACTTTAACGGTTAAACGGCCGCCACTCATTTCGTTCACCAATTTGGCAAAATTTTCAGGTGCTGTGCCTAAACCCGGGAAGTTTTTCGGCCAACTAGTTACTAACTTCCAATTGTATTTTTGCTGCTCGGCTTGAACAGAACCACTTTCTGTTTTCCCGCCACCACAGGCAGCTATGGTCAGCGCCGCCGCGCCAACAACGAATAAACGAGATAACCATTTTGTCATTATTAAATCCTTAGAAATTAGCCGTAGATGTATTTAGGCAAGGCCGTTGCCAGCTCAGGCCACAGCGCAAGTGTTATCAATAACAATATTTGCATCAAAATAAAAGGAATTACCCCTTTATAAATTGCGGATGTAGGTATGGATTTTGGTGTCACTCCCCGCAGGTAAAACAACGCAAATCCGAACGGCGGCGTTAAAAACGAAGTTTGCAGGTTAATCGCGATCATTATGCCAAGCCAGATTGGATCCACCCCCATAACAAACAATACAGGTGCAACCAAAGGCACAACCACAAAGGTGATCTCGATGAAATCCAAAATAAAACCTAATAAGAAGATCACAGCCATGACGATGAGTAACGCACCAAACGTTCCTCCCGGCATGTTCTGGAACAGGCTATGAACCAACTCTTCACCACCTAAACCTCGAAACACTAGGGAGAAAATAGACGCGCCAATTAAGATCATAAATACCATGGATGTCACACTTGTTGTTGATAACATCACAGCTTTAAGGGTTTCCAGACTCAGTTTACGTTTTTGCAGCGCAATAATGGTTGCGCCAAAAGCACCTATACCTGCCGCTTCTGTCGGCGTCGCCACGCCCATTAAGATGGAACCTAATACGATGAAGATAAGAACTAACGGCGGTAACAGACTTCCTAATAAAGTAGTTAATGGAACCTTCTCGGCATTGGTTTGTTTTGGGGTCCACTCCGGTTTAAAGACACCAATGCCAATAGAATAGATTAGGTATAAGCCGACGAGGATGAGACCAGGTACTATAGCAGCGGCAAACAGGTCTCCGACCGAAATGGTCTCGGGAGAAAAAATACCTTGAGATAACTGCGCTTGTTGGTAAGAGCTTGAAAGCACATCTCCTAACAAAACCAGAGCAATTGATGGCGGAATGATCTGCCCAAGCGTACCGGTCGCCGCAATTACACCTGTTGCGTAACTCTGGTTATAACCTTGTTTCATCATGCTCGGTAAAGATAACAAGCCCATGGTTACCACAGTAGCGCCAACGATTCCTGTGCTCGCCGCCATCAAAGCACCAACCAAGGTTACGGCGATACCCATGCCCGCTGGTAAACCACCTAAGGTTTTTGTCAGGCTAGTTAACAACTGTTCGGCAACTTTGGACTTTTCTAACATGACGCCCATAAAAACAAACATGGGCACGGCCAATAAAGTTTGATTGGTCATGATGCCGTACAAGCGGCTCGGCAACGCGTTTAAAAGCGCCATATCAAATACGTTTAATACAGAACCAAGTCCTGCAAAAATAAGCGCGGTGCCCGCTAAACTGAACGCAACCGGATAGCCCAGCATTAATACCAGACATACCACCACAAACATTAAGATCGCTAACCATTCCATGTTACAGCACCTCCTGTTCATGATCTTCTGAGTGACTTTCGTCTTTGTCTAGACCTAGTTTCATCAACAACAGCTCGGCAACCGCCTGCATCAACAATAGAACTGGCATAACGATCAATAAACTCTTCAACACAAAAACAAGTGGTAAACCGCCCGCTTCTTGCGATCCTTCCAGGATCATCCAGGACTGCGCCACATATGGCCAACTCATATAGATGATGAAAACACAGGTAGGGATCAGGAAGAGCATATGCCCCAGTGTATTGATCCTATTCTTTTTAGGACGGCTTAATCCGCGGTAAAAAATATCGACTCTGACATGTTCGTCATTTTTTAAGGTATAAGCCATACCTAACATCAATACAAAAGCATGCAAGTACAAGACACTTTCCTGTAAAGCGATCCAGCCCATGTTAAAGCCGTATCGTAAAACAACGACCAAGGTCATTAATAACATCATGAACAAGGCCAGCCATGACGTGACTTTGCCTATTACCTGTGATGAGTTTTGAATAAAATTGACCGTTCTGATCAATGCAGGATTTGTCTCTGCCACCAGTACACCTATTGTTTTTGTATTTATCGCAGTGGGGTGAAGGCCGTTTTTATACCTAATGCAACATCAGGTAGCAAGCTTACAGGCAAAATATCGAGCGTAAAAACGCCAATATTCAAAGGCCTGTTGCTCTTTTTGGACAAACCATATGACAACATCCGATTCACCAACTAGCTATTTCACCTCAAATTTTTTGGGTATATACTTTTTGAGAACTTGGCCCTCGAAAATAAGAACAGACTCGGTGTTACTTTTTTGAATATTGATCGATCAAAACTAAACAGCCTGTTAAAAAGCGGATTAAACCCGGGCATTAAGACACGCAAACAGCTCGCGGCCGAGTTGGGTTTAGATCCCACTTCGCTTACGAGATGGTTTTCAAATCGGGACCGATTGGGTAATCCCCGGCATCCTGTTGTTCCAGATAGGCACGTCACTCGACTATTAAAAATCTTTGACATCAGCTCTGAAGCGTTAGAGTTAGAGTCGGAATCGTTCCACCAATACTGTTTCGATCTTTCTATGCAACGGGCAAACGATCAAGAAACAATAAACCAAAAAGCGGAAAAACGATCTGAAACCATCAGCCGTCGCAAAATAGACATCGCTACCTATATTGAGAAACCAAAAAACAAACGCCCTTCCTTATCTTGGCTACTTTTCAGCGGAATACTCATTTTAGGCACCTTTATCTATTTCACCACCAATGATGACCAATGGTCAAAAAAAGAAATAGGAACCTTGCCCCCGCTTCATTCGGAATGTTGGAAAGGGTATTCAAAAGACTTAGGTAAGTTCGAAGCCGACGATCCGGCCGATCCGTGCCATTACGCCAAGTTATATCAAGCGGCCTTAATGCAACTTAGCCAGCACAACAAAAAAGCAGACCCGACCGTTACCGCGAAAGAGTTAGATAATAAAAAGTACCTGAACTTTCTCTCAGAGCAATTGGATCATAGACGTACAGGCTCTTCGGTGTACCTTAATCTTGAATTAGGTAAAAGCGCACTTCGTCAGGGTGAGACTGAAGTTGCTCAGCGTCACCTTCAAAAAGCAAACGTATTATTCTCCCACTTACCTTCGCCACCGGCCTTCATGCAACAACAAATAAGCAACTTTTCAGATAAATTAGAATTAGAGATAACGTCCTCAAATCCACAGAATATCCCTCCAAATTGACACAAAATTGGCCTTTTGTGACTTATTAATCACATTTATCAGAAAACTTGGCACATAACAAACGTCTTTTGAACGAATAAATGAACACACATTGGGCCTACTTAGTGTTGCCCAACCTGATTATATTTTCCTCAGACACAAACAAGATGCAAAAACATTGGCAGTGAAAGTAAGTTTTTCCGTCAATGTTGCTAACAGCGTTTTCAATGAGGAAAACAAAATGACAACAACAACTATCACCCCCCTTTCAGAAAGAAAGGACATTTCAAGTAAACTTTTAAATGCCACAGGTGCAACCTGGTTAACCACCGCTATATTAGGCCAGTGGTTTTTCGCTTTATACATCTTCATGTTTTATGGCGGACACGCCATCAACGGTGATTGGCAATCCTGGTCGAATCGAATGATCCACGGCTTTGTTGAAGGAGATTGGCTGGGCAACCTATCCGTGTTCCTTCATATTACACTGGCCTTTGTTATTACCTTTTGTGGACCGTTGCAGCTCATCCCACAGGTTCGCCTGTATTTGCCGAAGTTTCATCGCTGGAACGGCCGTGTTTACATGCTCACCGCTCTAGTGATCAGCGTATCGTCAATCTATATGGTTTGGGCACGTGAAGCCGTCATCGGTGGTGTATCCGGGCAACTCGGCACCACTTTGGACGGCCTGTTAATTATCGCTTTTGCCATCTTAGCGACGCGATACGCAATGAAACGTCAATTTGCAATTCATCAACGCTGGGCACTAAGGCTATTCATTGTTGTCAGTGGCGTCTGGTTTTTCCGAGTGATCCGCGGTTTTTGGATCATGGCCAATAATGGCACATCGCCGGGTTCAAATGGCAACTTAACCGGACCTTTCGATATGATTTTGAATTTCGCAGGTTATCTGGTTCCTCTATTAATTCTAGAGCTATATTTCTTCGCCAAACATAAAGGCAATGCTTCCGTGCAGTTCTTGATGGCTAGCTTTCTTATCGGTCTGACCGTGATAACAGGATTAGGCATCTACTCAGCAGGCAACATTTTCTGGTTGCCGAATCTTTAAAAAAGGGACGTAAAGGATAAGAGACCATGAAGATCCCGGCCAAAAATAAAAAACCAAAACTGTCGGTTTTAAAATTGTCTGCTGCAATCGCCCTTTTTGCTGTTGCGATAATGGGATGGAGAGACTTTAGTCCCAAACAAGGCTCTATGCAGGTAAATTTTGACGACCTTTTGGTTGCCAAAGTGGAGCGCGGAGAATTAATAAGACAAGTCCATGGCGCGGGCAGCTTACTGCCCATCTCTGCAAATTTTATAGCGGCAAGTTCCAGCGGACGAATTAAGGAAATCCTTCGTCATCCGAGCGATCAGGTTTCAGCTGGTGATGTCATCATGATTCTTGAAAACCCAGAATTGCAACAAGCCGTTGATGATATGAAATTTGAAGTTGAACTTCTCAAGGCACAATATCATTCGCTAGAGCAAAGGTGGCGTCAGAATAAGCTGCGACAAGAAATCGTAGTCGCCGACTTTGAAACTCGATTTGAAGTGGCCAAACTCAAACGAATTGCCAATGAAGAGTTACTAGCAACCAAAGCGGTTTCAGATATTGATCATCGGGAATCTCTGTTACAAGAACAGCAATTGGAGTTTCAACATGGGTTAGAAGTTCAGTTATTACAAGGCATGCCTTCATTAGAGCAAGCTGAATTAACATCGGCACAGGCGCGGCTCAACAAAGCACAGCGCCAATTAACCCTGCAGGAAAACTTGGCAAATGAGCTATATGTAAAAGCCACCGCCAATGGCGTTCTGCAAGATGTGGCCTTTCAGGTAGGTGAGCCTATTCAACGCGGTACCGTGTTAGCCCGAATCTCGGAAAAGGACAGATTAAAAGCGGAATTGCGAATTCAGGAAAGTCAGATCAAACACGTGCTCAATGGACAAAACGTTACTTTGCGTGCAGGAAATCAGTCTACTGAAGGAAAAGTGATCCGCATCAATCCGGCCGTTAAAGATGGCGTGGTTAAAGTCGACGTTAAAATAACGGGCGACATGTTCAGCGGCGCCCGCCCTGACTTACGTATTGAAGGCATGATAGAACTTGAGCAACTAGACAACGTTCTATACGTGAAACGGCCAGTGTTTAGTCAAGAGTTCACAACCAACAGTGTATTTTTGCTAAATCAGGAAGGCACCAGCGCCAAAAGACAACTGGTCAAGTTTGGTCGAGGTTCAATGGATATGATTGAAATTCTGACGACCCTACCCGTCGGAACTCAAATGGTCGTTTCTTCGACCAAAAAATACGATACATTAAACGAATTAAGCCTGCGTAATTAAGCACGGTCATAAAAGGAATGTTAAACATGCAAACACTTTTAGAAGACATACAATACGCGTTTCGTAGTTATATAAAAACGCCCGCAGTCTGTGTTTTGATCGTCATCACCTTAGCACTCGGAGTAGGCGCTAATACCGCTATATTTAGCCTTATCCATAATGTATTGCTTGCACCACTGCCTTATGCAGATGGCGAACGGTTAATTAAGCTAAAGACCAACAACCCAAATATCAATCGAATGGATGTGCCAGTCTCAGTCCCCACCGCATTGGATTACATCGCCAAAAACGACAGCATGGAACATCTGGTGGAATATCACCAAATGCCCTTTACCTTATTGGGTCATGGTGACGCCTCAAATGTTGAAGCGGGTGTGGTGAGCTGGGACTTTTTTGAAATGTTAGGTATTCGTCCTATTTTGGGACGTACCTTCTTACCAGGAGAAGATCTGCCTGAAGCACAATCCGTTATCGTTTTGTCCCACCATTATTGGCAACAAAAGTTTGGTGGCGATCCCGATGTCATAGGCACGGTTTTGCAAATGAATGACAAAGCCATTCAGGTTGTCGGCGTATTACCTCCTTTGCCAGCTTATCCATTCAAAAATGACATCTGGATGGGTTCTTCGTCCTGTGGTGGTCGAGGCAGCGAAACCTTCATCAATAATCGAAGCCGCCCTATTTCCATGTTATATGGCAAACTTAAAGAAGGGGTTAGTCTGCAATCGGCGAGTGTTGACATGAATACCATTTCCGCTCAACTCGCCACCGAATACCCAGACGCCTACCCTGCCAATCAGGGTTTAAGCAACACGCTCACCCCTATGCGAACTGACATGGCAGGTGAATCTGAATCCACCTTTTATCTGTTGATGGCGATTACCTTGTTAGTCTTGCTCATCGCATGCGCCAATGTCGCTAATCTGAATTTGGCCAGAACGGCTAGCCGTAAACAGGAGTTTGCGATAAGGGAAGCATTAGGTGCCAGCCCGAAACGTATCGCCAGACAAGTGTTAACGGAGAGCATCATTCTTTCACTTATAGGTGGACTACTCGGTTTGGGCATCGCCATGATGAGTATCGGTGTACTGTCCGATTTTGCCGAGTTATACACGCCACTTGCCAGTGAAGTTAAAATCGATGGCAACATTCTGCTATTTTGCTTGCTGGTATCTGTCCTGACCGGGATCATCAGTGGTGCAACTGCTGCCTTTCAAAAGCGCAAGATTAACGAAGAGTTAAAAGAAGGTAGCGGCAATATCACGGCTAGCGGCACCAGCATGCGATTACGACAAGCCTTACTCATCACTCAATTTTGTTTGGCATTTGTGGTATTGACCAGTGCTTCGCTAGTGAGTATGAGCCTCTATCGCCTTCACAATCAAAACATCGGATTTGAAACGGCGAACCTGGTCACCGTTGACCTGTCATCCAGTCCAACAGATCGGATTCAGTTTGTTCAAAATGTAGCGAATAACTTAAGCAATCGACCGGACATCCAACAGGTGGCGTTTGCCTCTGAAGTCCCTTTGCTGAAAGGCAGAGATAAACGTCGTTTTTTCCAAATCGAAGGGCAACCTCCGGTCAATCGTGATGAACGACCAGAAGCAATTAAAAACGAAGTGTCAGCAAACTTTCACGAAGTTTTGCACATTCCCTTATTGGAAGGGCGTTATTTACAACCGTCTGATGATGAAAATAGCCCGGGCTCAGTATTGGTAAATCAGAGTTTTGTGGATGCTTTTTTCAATGGAGAATCAGCGCTTAACAAACGGTTATCACTGGATGAAGGTAAAACCTGGTTAACCATAAGAGGTGTGGTGGGAGATGTAAGGGAAGTGGGAGTGAATATTGAACCCACTCCAACCATTTATACCGCCTGGATTGCGACTTGGCACTATGATCTGCAGCTATTTGTTGATTCACCGAATTCTATTTCGGAAGTCCGAGACGCGGTTGCAGATGCGGTGCGGGCGGAAAACCCAAAACAAGCAGTGGCTAATGTCGAAACGTTTGAAGTGATCAAAGGCAACTCCATGGCTTCATCACAGCTCGTCGGCATCTTGGTTTCTTTGTTTGCCTTATTAGCATTCTTGATCACGCTAAGTGGCGTCATCGGCGTGGTTGCATTTAGTGTAAGTCAAAGGAAAAAAGAAATCGGCATTCGCATGGCATTGGGGGCAGCACCTAATCGAATACAGAGTTTGTTTGCAGTGCAAGGACTAGGTTTATGTATTGCTGGCCTGATTATGGGGGCGGTGATCATGGTGTTCTTCTCTGAGACGTTAAAAACCGTTCTGTTCGAGACCGAACCATTAAATCTTACCATTTATTTAGCTACGGCAGCGTTGGTACTGATTTCCGCAACGTTAGCTATGTGGAGCCCGATAAAACAAGCCATGAAGATCCAGCCCAATCAGGCCTTAAGAGAACTATAAAAAGAATTAGGAATTGAAACATGAATAATGAAACATTAATCAAAGTAACTGGCCTGTCTAAACACTTCGTCACCGACGCTGGCACCACTTACGCCATTAACAATGTCAGTTTTGACATCGACGCTGGCGAATACGTAAGCATTGCAGGCCCGTCGGGTTGTGGAAAATCGACCCTTTTATCGATTCTGGGGCTGCTGGATACTTCCACAGAGGGCGAATACCAGCTCAACGGCCATAATGCACATAATCTGGATGTATACCAGCGTGCTGAGATCCGAAATAGAGAAATTGGCTTTGTCTTTCAGGCATTTAATTTGATTGGCGACTTGTCCATAGTTGAAAACGTCGCCCTGCCATTGTCTTACCGTAATATGAAAAAGAATCAGCGTATTGAAATTGCGATGAATGCATTAGAGCGGGTCAATATGTTAGAACGCGCAGATTACTTTCCTTCACAGTTATCCGGTGGACAGCAACAGCGAGTGGCGGTTGCCAGAAGCTTAGTGGTGGATCCTTCCATCATTCTGGCCGATGAGCCAACTGGCAACTTGGACTCAAAAAATGGCGGCGCCATCATGGATTTGTTTGATGAGCTATATGAAGAAGGGCGAACCATTTGCATGGTGACCCACGACAACCGATTTGCTAAACGCAGCCATCGTACCATTACATTAAATGATGGTGTGATTTGTTGAATCTAGGAAATCTTTAGAGCGAAACAAACGCGGGTCTTCAGAGCCGCCTAACTAACTGCGTATTTAACTAACTAGGATATTCCTAATACCAATTTTGCTCGGCAGTCGTGTTAGAAAGTAAGAACGAAATGGTGAGAAGTTGATTAGTCTAATACGCTCTTGGACATAAATGCATTAGGTTAAATACTCTAAGGGTCGGCTTTGAGCGAGGAGCAATAGAAATGAAGAGTGATTCGAAGAAACGTCATTGCGGCATGGTGTTGGCCGCAACCTCCGGAGTTTAACAGAGAAGTTACAAATTACTTTCAGTGGCTTTAGTTTCGGCTAAAGCCGACCATACTTTTCTCAACAGCTACAAAATGCAGATGGCGTCATTCCGTCATAGTGTTAGACGGAATCCAGTTCAGTCGTTAAATTAACTCATGAAACATGCCTTTCTTACGGAGTATCTTATTTCGGCTAACGCCGACCGTACTTTTCTCAACAGCTAGAAAATGCAGATGGCGTCATTCCGTCATGGTGTTAGACGGAATCCAGTTCAATCGTTAATTTAACTCATGAAACAAGCCTTTCTTACAGAGTATTTTATTTCGGCTAACGCCGACCGTACTTTTCTCAACAGCAAGAAAATGCAGATGGCGTCATTCCGTCATGGTGTTAGACGGAATCCAGTTCAATCGTTAAATTAACTCATGAAACACGCCTTTCTTACAGAGTATTTGATTTCGGCTAACGCCGACCGTACTTTTCTCAGCAGCTAGAAAATGCAGATGGCGTCATTCCGTCATGGTGTTAGACGGAATCCAGTTCAATCGTTAAATTAACTCATGAAACAAGCCTTTCTTACAGAGTATTTTATTTCGGCTAACGCCGACCGTACTTTTCTCTACAGCTAGAAAAGTAGGCAAAAGAGCCGCCCCTTGCCAATATCTGATTCTAATATTCAAATTTGTTTTGTCGTCACAGGTTGTCTGTTCCAGACACAAGCTAAGTACCTACATCCATGTAGGCAAAGACGGGATGAAAGTTCGTCCCTGAACAGCATCCCTTATTCGGCATCCAGCCTCATACTTTGGAAAACAAATTGGAATATTAGAGATATTGGATGGAGAAGGTGCAGTCTGCGCTAGCATTGTTTTATGACTGTTCTGTGCCATGAGCAGTCATTCATATTAATCAGGGTGACGCCATACAGGAAAAGCATACTCTAGCCCTTCCTCTTCATATGTGTCTAATAAAGGATCTAAAGCGTCCAAATCAACTTCGGGTGGAACATCAATACTCATTAAGGAAAACTGGTTTAGCGTTTCTACACTACAGCCAAGTCCTTTTAAAACTTCGATGAAAACTTTAGTTTCGATACGTTTATTGTTCATTACCCATATCAACGAATGACCAGACTCTTTCAAAACATCAAACTCAAATACGTGGTCATTTACCTCATCCGGCGTAGCTGAAAAGATATCTCCAAACGCTAAGTTAGGTATAAAGAAAGGAGCGTTGACTAATCTATAATTTCCATCAACACATTCACACCAGACTCCTTCAGCCCCAACAGGAGGCCATCCATCATCAACATCTAAAGCGAATAACAATTTTTCCTTTTTCATTAAATTCCTTAAGCCGTTTTGTACCATGATCACTCATTCATGCTATGGCGAAACATTTCTACTAAGCTAATTCGCCCAAAATACAGAAAAAACCAATAGTATATTCATCTAACGGTTTCACAACTTCCCATTCGCTAGATTCATGAACAGGTATTAACAATGCTGCTGAGCAACCATCTTCATTAAAGTTTATAAGCAGTGACAACGCGAACCCTTCCACTTCACCTGCATCCCGCAGTATTTGAAATTCAGCCGTACTTTTATCTGTTTGTACCTTGTACTTTTGTTCGAATCCATTGACTGCAAATGAGTCATAAACTTCACCATACTTGTAAATTCTAATATGTACTTGCATGAAGCCAATGTCATTATCCATTATTCAAATGTTCCTTTTGTGCCAATAACGGAAGTTAAACGAACTTAAATATCGAATTCATTGCAAAAACTATCGTAAGGTTTGTTGGCCCAAGAATCCCACATACTTTTAACATACAAAAAGAAGTCATCACTTTCAGCATCTA
>Ga0213830_1000284_pt1 | contig 50798 bp, 46 predicted proteins | sample SWATP11_FD_161661 | JGI IMG/M metagenome (GOLD analysis project Ga0213830, IMG submission 161661) | Coastal seawater microbial communities from Marineland, Florida, United States - SWA TP1 #1 | ecosystem: Environmental > Aquatic > Marine > Coastal | place: USA: Florida | collected 2016-08-06 | reverse complement strand
TTGCTTGGCGACCATAGCGATTTGGACCCACCTGATTCCATGCCGAACTCAGAAGTGAAACGAATTAGCGCCGATGGTAGTGTGGGGCTTCCCCATGTGAGAGTAGGACATCGCCAGGCTTTAATTTGGTTTTTACCTTTTCCAAAGGTGAAGACAATAGTTAAGAGAGCCCGTTTGAAAAGACGGGCTTTTTTAGTCCCAAAGGAGATCTTGATGCTGATATAGCTCAGGTGGTAGAGCGCATCCTTGGTAAGGATGAGGTCCCCAGTTCGAGTCTGGGTATCAGCACCATTTACTGTTTGTTTTACGCTTTTAGCAAAGAGCCTAAAACAAAATGTAAAAATTTTTACTTGGCAACCATAGCAATTTGGACCCACCTGATTCCATGCCGAACTCAGAAGTGAAACGAATTAGCGCCGATGGTAGTGTGGGGTTTCCCCATGTGAGAGTAGGACATTGCCAGGTTCCCTTTCTGTTTCTAGATTTTATACCTTTTTATGAAGGGAAAATCTAAAGGCAAAAATTAGACTCAAGAGTCTAACCAGTGCGGAGCGGTAGTTCAGTTGGTTAGAATACCGGCCTGTCACGCCGGGGGTCGCGGGTTCGAGTCCCGTCCGCTCCGCCACTAATTCCAGACCTCAGCAGAAATGCTGGGGTCTTTTTGTATACGCGGTATTATATTTGGTCTTCGACCAACGAGTCCCGCTTGAGCGCAAGCCCGGCCGCTCTGCCACTAATTCCAGACCTCAGCAGAAATGCTGGGGTCTTTTTCGTTTAAGAACGGACTACTAGCTCCTTGTCCTTGGGAACACAGCTCTTTCTTGTCCTCTATTTTCATAGCGAAGCATTCTCAAACCCTCGCTATTTCTTATCATTCAAGTCCCAATTGTACTCATAACTGAATTTACCATTTAGATTTGCTAGATCAGGGCGGTATGTTGCCAAGTGTTGAACCAATTCTTGTTTGTTACCAAAGTCATCTGCAAACCAGTCATAAATTGAAGAAAGCTGAGTTTTTCCTTTTAGCTGAAGAACACCTTTGTCGCTATTAATAAATTCTTTAGCGGCTTTTTCTAGAAGTTGCTCGGTATTATCAGCAGTAAAAGCTTGTGCTTGTAGGTTGGGGCAACCGAGACTGGCACAGTTGACGGCATAATGAGTGCGCGGGTCGTTCCAGATAGGGCGAAGAATTCGATGCTCAATATCATTAAGCGTTAAATTTTTACCTGCGACTTTTACTACCTCTTCCCCCCACGGGCCAAAGCTAAACAATCCACCTAGCTTAGTTATGGACTTCACTGGATAGTCATCGAGGATCAAGTTGACGGTAAGCGCATTGTAGAGGTTTACCCAATAGGCGTACTGTTCATTTGAGGAGTATTGACGAGGATCGATAGCAGCAAGAGAGGCGATATACTGGTCAAGCTTTTGCTTGTCTTGTGAGGAAACAGCAGCGTATTTTACCAATGTGTAGTTCCCTTCTTGAACTAAATAGCTATCGAGAAAAGACTGCCAAACTTGGTGTGAAATGGTTGCAGTATTACTTTGGTTCGACTGCTGCCACAAAGGCCAAAGTTCAGACTTTGGTGCTGCGAATAAATGAAAAGAGATAAGAGTCAGTAGTACAGTAACAATGCGTGTCATTAGGTTAAATCCTTAATCGAAGGCGCTTTAATTACTAGACCTAATTACTAACAGGTTTGTTTCGTCACCAAGCAAAAAAGGTTGGCCGAGGCCAACCTTTTGTTTGGTAAAATTCTAACTTCGATTATTTGAGGAAGTTGGGAATATTCGCTTCATAGGTGGCAATTTTGTCTTCGTGCTGAAGAGTCAGACCGATGTTGTCTAAGCCATTTAGTAGGCAGTGGCGACGAAACTCATCAATTTCAAATGAGTACTCTTTACCGTTTGCTCGTACTAAGTTAGCTTCTAAGTCAACCTCAACTTCCGCGCCCTCATTTTTTTCGACGAACTGGAAAATTTCATCCACTTCTTGCTCTGTAAGGCGAACTGGGACCATCTGGTTGTTGATGGAGTTACCATAGAAAATATCGGCAAAACTCGGCGCAATCATAGCCTTGATGCCGTAATCTGCGAGTGCCCACGGTGCGTGTTCGCGAGATGACCCACAGCCAAAGTTTTCACGAGCCAACAGAACTGAAGCGCCTTGATAGCGAGGTGCATTCATAACAAATTCTGGATTCGGTTGCTCACCTGCGTCATCAAGGAAGCGCCAATCGTGAAATAGGTGCTTGCCAAAGCCTAGGCGAGAAACCTTTTGTAGAAACTGCTTAGGGATAATGGCATCGGTATCTACGTTCGCTGCATCTAGAGGAACAACTAATCCTGTATGTTGTTTAAAGCCTGACATCTGTTCTCTCCCCTAATCCTGTTTACCAAAATAAGCCAACTCACGAATATCAACAAAGTGACCAGCGATTGCTGCCGCTGCCGCCATTGCAGGGCTCACTAAGTGGGTACGACCATCACGGCCTTGGCGTCCTTCAAAGTTGCGGTTTGAGGTTGACGCACAACGCTCATGTGGGCCTAGGCGGTCATTGTTCATTGCTAGACACATAGAGCAGCCTGGTAGTCGCCATTCAAAACCTGCATCTTTAAAGATCACATCCAAGCCCTCTGCTTCTGCTTGTGCTTTTACTTGCTCAGAGCCAGGAACGATAAGCGCTTGTACGTTATCAGCTACTTTGCGACCTTTAGCCACAGCGGCGGCTGCACGCATATCTTCGATGCGAGAGTTAGTACAAGAGCCGACAAAGACTTTATCGACTTTATAGTCAGACAGGGCTTTACCTGCCTCGAGCCCCATGTAAGCCAGTGCTTTCTCAGCGGATGCTTTCTCAACAGGATCGGTAAAGCTTTCTGGTGCTGGAATTGGTTCATCGACTGCGATAACTTGACCTGGATTAGTACCCCATGTCACTTGAGGTTTGATATCGGCTGCGTTTAGAGTGACGACTGCGTCAAACTCTGCGTCATCGTCTGTTTTTAGCGAGGACCAATACTCAATAGCGGCTGCTAAGTCTTCACCTTGTGGGGCAAACTTACGACCTTTAATGTATTCGAATGTGGTTTCATCGGGTGCGATTAGACCTGCTTTCGCACCTAATTCGATTGCCATGTTACACACCGTCATACGACCTTCCATCGTAAGATCAGTAATCGCTTCACCGCAGAACTCTACTACGTAACCAGTGCCACCAGCGGCTGTCGTTTCACCGATGATCGCTAGTACGATATCTTTTGCAGTAATGCCCGCCGCTACCTTGCCTTTTACTTCGATCTTCATGGTTTTTGCGCGTGCCTGTTTTAGCGTTTGAGTTGCTAGAACATGCTCAACTTCTGAAGTTCCGATGCCAAATGCTAGCGAGCCAAATGCACCATGCGTTGCTGTATGCGAGTCACCACAAACGATCGTCATACCTGGTAAAGTGATCCCTAACTCAGGGCCCATAACGTGCACAATACCTTGGTACTTGTGGTTGATGTCATACAGGGTTACTCCAAACTCTTCACAGTTTTTCGATAACGTTTCCATCTGGATACGAGCCATCTCACCGGATGCATTAATATCTTTAGTTTGGGTTGAAACGTTGTGGTCCATAGTGGCAAATGTCTTGCTGACTTGACGAACCTTACGACCTTTTTCGCGTAGGCCATCGAACGCCTGCGGAGAGGTAACTTCATGAACTAGATGGCGGTCGATGTACAAAATAGGGTTTTCACCTTCTGCGGCTACAGCGACGTGCGCATCATAAACCTTTTCGTATAATGTTTTGCCCATTATTACTTTCCTGTGTATAGCCCCTGACAACGGCTTGTCAGGAGCGAATAATAATTATGAATTTAGCTATTGTTATGAGTTTAAAATGTACTCAGCGATCTTATCGCCCATTTCAGAAGTCGAAAGTGCTGGTTTGTCACCTGATAGGTCACCCGTTAGCTCGCCTGCTGATAGTGCTTTTGAAACAGCCGCCTCAATGTCTTGCGCTGCGGTTTCTTCACCTAGGCTGTAGCGCAACATAAGTGCCGCCGAGAGTATTTGCGCGACTGGGTTTGCGATGTTCTTACCTGCGATATCCGGCGCACTCCCCCCTGCTGGTTCATAAAGACCAAACTTACTTTCGTTTAGCGATGCAGATGGCAGCATGCCCATAGAGCCAGTGATCATGGCACACTCGTCAGAGATGATATCGCCGAAGATGTTTGAACAAAGCATCACATCAAACTGAGCAGGATCTTTGATTAGCTGCATAGTTGCGTTATCGATGTACATGTGTGATAGCTCAACGTCAGGGTAGCCTTTGGCGATCTCTTCGACTACTTCGCGCCACAAGATGGAGCTTTGCAGTACGTTAGCTTTATCAATCGAGCACACTTTTTTACGGCGTAGACGCGCTGATTCAAAGGCTATCTTCGCAATGCGCTCAATCTCAAAACGATGGTAAACCTCAGTATCAAACGCTTTCTCGTTTGGACCTTCACCTTCACGACCTTTTGGCTGACCGAAATAGATCCCGCCAGTCAGTTCACGTACCACGACAATATCAAAGCCGTTACCGGAGATATCTGCACGTAGAGGTGAGAAAGCTTCTAGACCTTGATGGATTTGAGCGGGTCGTAGATTACAGAACAGTTGAAAGTGCTTACGTAGCGGAAGTAGCGCACCACGTTCAGGTTGATCGTTAGGTGGCAGGTGTTCCCATTTAGGGCCGCCTACAGAACCAAATAGAACCGCGTCTGACTCTTCACACGCTTTTACTGTACTATCTGGAAGCGGGCAACCGTGATTGTCAATTGCGATTCCACCAACATCGTGCTCATCCCGGGAAAACTCAATAGCGTGTTTCTTTTCAATAGCATCCAGTACCTTGTGCGCCTGAGCCATTACTTCTGGGCCAATGCCATCTCCTGGTAAAACGGCAATCTTGTATGTTTTGTCTGTCATGTTAGTCCTTGAATATTTTTATTTCTTGCAGGCTCAAGGGACGACTCGCGTCCCTGGAGTCTTTTTATACTGTAGCGATTTTTTTCTGTTTGATTTCAGCGATCTTATCTGCACGATGGATGCTATTGATTACATGCAGTAGTGCTTGACCAGATGCTTCAACAATATCGGTTGAAACACCCGTACCATGGTACTTACGGCCTTTGTAATTGGCGATGATATCGGCTTGGCCTAGCCCGTCTTCACCCTCGCCTTTAGCGGTAAGATCAAACTTGTCTAGAACAATATCATATCCGGTTAAGCGATAGATACATTGATAAAGGGCATCGACAGGACCATTACCAACCGCAGCTTCACATTTCTCTTCATCACCACATTGAAGCTTGATGCTGGTGGTGGCCATAACACTGCCTGATTGAACGCTTAGGTAGTTTAACTTGTAGAAGTCGTCTTCTTCGCGAAGGTTAGAGAAATGCATCAGCGCTTCTAAGTCGTAATCGAATACTTGGCCTTTACGGTCAGCTAGCTTTAAGAAGTCTTCGTATAGCGCGTCTAGGTTGTACTCGTCTTCTTTGTAGCCCATGGTGTCCATGTGGCTCTTGACTGCGGCACGACCGCTACGGCTGGTTAGATTTAACGCTTGATTCTTAAGGCCAATCGACTCAGGTGTCATGATCTCGTAGGTGTTCTTGTTCTTAAGCATGCCGTCTTGGTGAATACCTGAAGAGTGGCTGAACGCGTTAGCACCAACGATTGCTTTGTTGTCTTGAATCGGCATATTACAAAGCTGGCTCACTAATTTGCTAGTTCGATGGATTTCATCGTGCTTAAGACCTGTATGAACACCCAATAGCTCTTGACGAGTCTTGATGATCATGGCGATTTCTTCTAACGAACAGTTGCCCGCACGTTCACCAATACCGTTAATAGTACCTTCAATTTGTCGTGCCCCTGCTTGTACTGCGGCAATTGAGTTAGCAACAGACATACCTAAGTCATCATGACAGTGCACAGAGATGATTGCTTTGTCGATATTCGGTACGCGGTTAAATAGAGTTTGGATGATACCGCCAAATTCGTTAGGGACTGTGTAGCCTACGGTATCTGGAATATTGATGGTACTTGCACCAGCATTGATAGCGGCTTCAACCATGCGGCACAAGTTGTCGATTGGTGTGCGACCTGCGTCTTCACATGAAAACTCAACATCATCGGTATATTGGCGAGCATGTTTAACGGCTTTGACGCCCATCTCCACTACATCATCGTAACTACGACGAAGTTTGTCTTGGACATGAACAGTGGAAGTAGAAATAAAAGTATGGATGCGGAACTGCTCGGCAACTTTTAGCGCTTCAGCGGCGGCATCAATATCTTTCGCAACGGCACGCGAAAGACCACAGATTCGGCTGTTTTTGATATTGCGTGCAATAGTCTGGACTGATTCGAAATCACCCGGCGATGAAACAGGAAAACCTGCTTCAATCACATCAACGCCGAGCCTTTCAAGCGCATAGGCAATTTGCAGTTTTTCTTTAACCGTCAAGCTTGCTGACAACGCTTGTTCGCCATCACGTAACGTGGTGTCGAAAATAATGACTTGATCGTTCATGTTTGCTTCCTTAGTGATTCGATGCAATTCACATCAGTTAATCGTTTACTTCCATTACTTAGCTATAAAAAAGCTAGGTATAAAAAAACCCGCATCTTAGTGCGGGTTCTGTGTAATTCTGTGTGGTTATTTTTCTTCCACTGCCTACCCGCGCGAATGTGTCACGATAAGGAGGAGGCTCAGCAGGATAGAAAAACGATTCATCATTGTTAACGGTTCCTGTAAGGGCGTTAAATAATCCACAAATTTAAGTTAACAAATTAGTACCGCACTCAAGAGGCAACGTCAACCCTAAAGTTGTTTTTTTATTCAAGTCAGATCAGTTCAACGGGAAAACAGGCAAAATCGTCGCTTTTGCACGGCTATTTTATTGAGAAGATGAATGACTTGCGTGTTGACCCATATCTACTTCGTGTCACCGAAATACCGCGAAACTTTCACTAAGCTGTCACTCTGGCAAATTAGTTTGAACGTAACACCGTCAAAAAAAAGGAGTCGGTAATGCGTTCTATCGAACCTATTGCCAAGTTTGATCTGGCGTTTTCTCTTTTCTGTCTACAGCACAGATTCAATCACCCTGTCTCGCGTATTAGTAAGGCCATTTCACATACCGGAGACGGGCATCTGTACTTAGTGTTTGGAGTGCTTGCTTATTTGTTTGCAGGTAAAGATGGCCAGCTATTTTTTATGGCGGGCTTGTTGGCTTTTGGCATAGAGCTTCCGATCTATTGGTTCGCCAAAAATCTGTTTAAACGGCGCCGTCCTCAAGAGTTTTCTGACTTGGTTACATCATTTATCACGCCATCAGATCGTTACAGTCTGCCTTCTGGTCATACTACTGCGGCATTTCTCATGGCGTCAATTACAGGCCACTACTTTGTTGAGTTAGAGGTGTTTACTTTAATTTGGGCATCTTTGATTGCCAGTTCGCGCATTTTGCTTGGGGTTCACTTTTTAACCGATGTATTGCTTGGAGCCTTTTTAGGTATTGGTGTCGCACAGACAGCTCTAGCCATTATAGGGAGTTAACTCATGAAAATTTTATATGGAGTACAAGGAACAGGAAATGGTCATATAACTCGTGCAAGAGCAATGTCAACGCGCTTATCTGAAGTCGGAATGGATGTTGACTATCTGTTTAGCGGGCGTGATAACAGCAAATACTTTTCAATGGAGCCGTTTGGCGATTATCAAACCCGCCGAGGTCTATCGTTTGCAACAGATAAAGGACAAATCAATTACTTCAGAACCTGTATTTCTAATAGCTTATGGCAATTTTGGAGAGATGTTAGTGCGCTTGATTTATCTCACTATGATCTGGTGCTTAATGACTTTGAACCCGTATCTGCTTGGGCGGCGAAAAGGCAGGGGATCCCTTCAATTAGCATCAGTCATCAGAATGCTTTTCGTTATTCCGTCCCACTGAAAGGAGCGAGTTGGTTAGACAAGCAAGTGATAGAGCACTTTGCACCGGCGGATCATCTTATCGGTTTGCACTGGTACCATTTTGATCAACCTATCTTACCGCCGATTATTCATATGCATAAAGCAAATGCTGAGCAAGAAGCATTCATTCTGGTTTACCTGCCATTTGAAAGTATGACCGATATTACGGAGTTGTTACTTAGGTTTACGACTGAGCACTTTGTTTGTTATCACCCAGAGATCATAGAACCAAAAACAATCGATAACATAGAATTTACTCCCTTGGGTGTCTCTTCATTTCAACGCCATCTTATTCGTTGTAAGGGAGTGATTGCGAATGGTGGTTTTGAGTTGCCATCAGAAGCACTTACTCTTGGCAAGAAGTTGTTGTTAAAGCCATTAATGGGCCAATTTGAACAAATGAGTAATGTGGCGACACTGGAGGATTTAGGATTGGCAACCAGTATGGAGTTCTTAGATGCCTCTGTGGTACGCAGTTGGCTTGATGAATCTAGCGCTGAAAGTGTCAACTACCCAGATGTCGCCCAGGCAATTGTCACATGGATCAAACAAGGCAATTGGGAGGATAAGTCAGCGCTGAGTGAAAGCTTGTGGGATAAGGTCGATTTTCCAAGTTACGTCTCCAATCGATAGCAATGCTTCATCTGATGCGAAAGAGTTACATTAATTATTGACGCTGTTTTTGTATTGCGTGCTTAAATCATAGCCGTGACTCATATCTGATACTGGGTGTTAACAGCTATATTTAATATCAAATTTCTCTATTAATCTCTAAATTGGAGGGTTTTATAACTTTTTATAATCTATTTAACTATTTGTAATTAAATAACTAATCTGGATTATAGGTAAAAAATACTGATTAATTGTCAATCTTATTGCTAATTGCTGAATGATTCGTTGATAGTAATGGTTCGTCAATAAACATCTAACAAGTAAATATAACGGATGAGGCGAGAGCTGGGTTTTCTATTCCAAACTCAAATTTCAATTTAATGACCATTTACGCTGATGAATTTAAAGAGGCTTACCCGATGATCGATAAGAAAGAGTCTATGAGTGCTATTGCTAGCTACCGCATGGAAAGTACTTTACGTGGAGTAGATTTAAACCTGTTAACTGTGTTTGATGCCGTAATGCAAGAGCAAAACATCACTCGCGCCGCGCACAACTTGGGCATGTCACAGCCTGCTGTAAGTAATGCAGTTGCTCGCCTTAAAGTCATGTTTAATGATGAACTATTTATGCGTCAAGGTCGTGGTATCCAGCCGACTCAGCGTGCTCGCCAGTTATTTGGCCCTGTTCGTCAAGCGCTTCAATTGATCCGTAACGAATTACCTAGCTCTGTATTCTCTCCAGAGACTTCTACGCGTTTATTCAAGCTAGCAATTTGCAGCCCTTGCGATATGCGTTTTGCACCAAAAATCATGGCTACGATCCACGAGCTAGCGCCTAATGTTCAGCTTCACCTTGATGCTGAATTTGATCGTCAGCTAGCTGAGCGTATGCGTTACCAAGAAATTGATTTTGTAATCGATTATGCACGCTTTGATGAGCAAGGCTTCTCAAGTACTGAAATTTTCCAAGATGAGTTAGTCGTTGTTACGTCAAAATCCCACCCACGTCTTCAGGGGGCAGTGACAGCCGATCAGTTGCTTCGCGAGCGTCATGCGAAATTGTCAAAAGTTCATGGTCAGCGTAGCTTCTCTGAGCAAGCGTATCGTGATCTAGATGTTCAGGCTTACTACGAAGGCACAAGTCTAAGCAATGTCCTTTACGTTGTGGGCCAATCTGAGCTTGTAACGATTGCCCCGCGTTGGATGGTTGAGAATGCAGCGAATAAAGAGCAGCTACAAATCATCGACTTCCCATTCGAAAATGGCAAAATTAGTGGCTTCTTAAGCTGGCATGAATCAAGTGAGAAAGATAAAGGTCACATCTGGTTGCGTGACCAGTTGATGATGATTTGTGGTGAGGTTGTCGCCCTCAACTAATCGTCAGATCTCACGAGTCTTAAAAACCTTGAATGGTTCACGCCATTCAAGGTTTTTTACGATTTATATTGATAACTTTGACGGTCATCAGTTGCCTTTTTTAAAGTGAAATGTACACTTGTGCGCTGATTAAAGCTTACAGGTGTAAGCTAAAGGTAATAGAGATGGCCAACCTAGATTTTCATATCGTAAAACGTATTCGAGACCAGATTGCAAAAGGCAATGACGGTATTGCACTTAAGCACAAAGTAGGCAATGTTTGGAACGGCATAAGCTGGAAGCAGTTTGGTCAACAACTTGATGCTTTGTCTCTTGCTTTATTGGCCCAAGGTATCCGTGTCCAAGATAAGATCGGTATCTTTTCTAACAATATGCCTCAATGGACAATTGCTGATTTTGCCGCTCTTCAAATACGTGCGGTAACCGTTCCTATTTACCCAACCAATACAGCGGCTCAATCTGCTTACATTTTGCAAAATGCTGACGTCCGAGTTCTGTTTGTGGGTGAGCAAGCCCAGTTTGATGCAGCCGTTTCTATTTTTGAACAGTGTGACCAACTAGAGCTGATTGTCGCCATGTCTGATGATATTGACTTGGGTGAACATGAATTTGCCATCAGTTGGCAGCGCTTTATTGTGAATGTAGACAATACACAGCAGCAAGAGCTTGAAACTCGTTTAGCGCAAGCAAACTTAGATGATCTTCTTACTCTTATTTATACCTCTGGCACCACAGGTCAGCCAAAAGGTGTCATGTTGGATTACGCCAATATTGGTGCGCAACTTGAAGGTCACGATCAGCGTTTAAGTTTATCGCAGAGTGATGTTTCTCTCTGCTTTTTACCTCTTTCACATGTCTTCGAGCGTGCTTGGACTTTCTACGTTTTGTATAAAGGCGCTACAAACTGCTATCTGCAAGATACCATGCAGGTACGCGATGCTCTCAGCGAAGTGCGCCCGACGGTGATGTCGGCGGTTCCGCGTTTTTATGAAAAGATCTTCTCTGCTATCCATGAGAAAGTCGCCAAAGCACCGTTTATTCGTAAAGTCTTGTTTACTTGGGCTGTGAATATGGGAGCGAAGATGGCCGTTTGTCATCAAGAAGGGCGTAAGCCTTCAATCGCACTAAAGAAATCTCATGCCTTAGCTGACAAGCTAGTCTTGTCGAAATTGCGTGCATTATTGGGTGGGAAAATCAACTTTATGCCATGTGGTGGCGCTAAGCTAGATGAAACCATCGGCCGTTTTTTCCATGCCATTGGTATTAACGTCAAGCTTGGCTACGGTATGACAGAAACGACAGCAACAGTTTCATGTTGGGATGACAACTATTTTGATCCTGATTCTATCGGTATGTCGATGCCCGGTGCTCAGGTGAAAATTGGCGAGAACAACGAGATCTTAGTCCGTGGTCCTATGGTTATGCGCGGTTACTATAAGATGCCAGAAGAGACGGCGAAGACATTCGATGAACACGGCTTCTTAAAAACAGGCGACGCGGGCCATATTGATGAAAATGGCAACCTGTTTATCACCGATCGTATTAAAGAGTTGATGAAAACGTCGGGTGGCAAATATATTGCGCCGCAGATGATTGAAGGGGCGATTGGTAAAGACCACTTTATCGAACAGATCGCTGTGATTGCAGATACCCGCAAGTTTGTATCTGCATTGATCGTACCTTGTTATGATTCGTTGGAAGAGTACGCCAAGGAACTCAACATCAAGTATCATGATCGTGTTGAATTAATCAAGCATCACCAAGTCGTTGAAATGCTTGAAAAGCGCGTTAATGATCTCCAGCAGGAGCTTGCGCGGTTTGAACAGGTGAAAAAATTCAAATTATTACCTAAGGCCTTCTCGATGGATGCTGGTGAGTTAACACCGACACAAAAATTGCGTCGTAAGGTGATTAACGATAAATATCAGGATGAAATTGAAGAAATGTACAGTGATAAGGTCGAGAAGAAGTAACTTTCTCTAAAGTAAACTTTCCAACTGTTTAAAAATCCCTCACAGAGCACTATTGCTTTGTGAGGGATTTCTTTATGCTGATTTTTTTCTGTAGCGAGGCTCTATTTGGGGGCGGTTAAAGTTAGGTGTCTAAAATTATCGACTGAATTTGCTTAGATTTGCGGTTTATTAATCTGCGGTTGGTGTGCTGGGTAGTTTCACCTTGCGATTAGATTTTGATAAATAGCATATTGTTTATTTTGAGATGGAAATCGCATTAGACCCGTTGCTAATAAAACGTTACATTTGTTGCGTGACCTTGCTTTATGTTACCTATGAGCAAGACATAGCCGAAAAAGTGGATGTATTTCGATTTAGGCTACGAATAAGACCTAGACTATGAAAAACCAGCCCATCACGTTGACCTTATGTGGTGGAAACTGGTTAAGGAGAATAATATGGCAGCAATGTTGTCCGGTGCAGAGATGGTCGTTCAATCTCTGATCGAAGAAGGCGTTGAACAGATCTTTGGCTACCCAGGTGGTTCTGTTCTTGATATTTACGATGCGCTTCACGCTAAAACAGATCAAATCAAACACGTTCTAGTACGCCACGAGCAAGCCGCTACGCATATGGCTGATGGCTATGCTCGCGCGACGGGTAACCCTGGTGTGGTGCTCGTGTGTTCCGGTCCAGGTGCGACCAATACCATCACTGGCATAGCGACCGCGTATATGGACTCTATCCCAATGATCGTTATCTCGGGCAACGTACCCAATAATATGATTGGTAATGATGCCTTCCAAGAGTGTGACATTGTTGGTGTGTCTCGCCCGGTAGTTAAACACAGCTTCCTGGTCAAAAAAGCAGAAGACATTCCTGAAACAGTGAAGAAAGCTTTCTACATTGCGACTACAGGTAGACCTGGCCCTGTTTTGATCGACTTGCCTAAAGATGTGATGAATCCACAGGTAAAACTGCCATATGAATACCCGAAAACTCTGTCAATGCGGTCATACAAGCCGACAACAACAGGTCATAAGGGGCAGATTAAAAAAGGCCTTAAAACACTTCTAGAAGCGAAAAAGCCTGTTCTTTATGTAGGTGGTGGCGCTGTGATTTCCGAAGCTGAGCAGCACCTGACTAAACTAGCAGAAGCTCTCAATTTACCAGTAGTGAGCACGCTAATGGGGCTTGGCGCTTTCCCGGGAACACACAAGAACTCTTTGGGCATGTTAGGAATGCATGGTGTGTATGAAGCTAACATGGCTATGCATAATGCAGATTTGATCTTTGGTGTTGGTGTTCGTTTTGATGACAGAACCACCAACAACCTAGAAAAGTACTGCCCCGATGCCAAAGTCATGCATATCGACATTGATCCTTCATCGATCTCGAAGAACGTCAAAGCGGATCTTCCTATTGTTGGTTCTGCTGAGAAAGTACTTGAGAGCATGGTTAATTTGCTAGAAGAGCAGGGCAGCACTAACGATCAAGAGGCATTGAATCGCTGGTGGGATGAAATTCAAATTTGGCGTGAGCGTCAATGCTTGTCTTACGAAACATCGCCAGAGCGGATTAAACCGCAGCAAGTGATTGAAACACTGCATAAACTGACCAATGGTGATGCCTATGTTGCCTCTGATGTTGGTCAGCATCAGATGTTTGCTGCGCTGTATTATCCATTCAACAAACCGCGCCGTTGGATCAACTCTGGTGGTCTTGGCACTATGGGCTTTGGCCTACCTGCGGGGATGGGCGTGAAATTCGCTAAACCTGATGAAGAAGTTGTCGTTGTCACCGGTGACGGTAGTATCCAAATGAATATTCAGGAACTATCGACGGCAATGCAATACGATATTCCGGTTAAAATTATTAACCTTAACAACCGATTCTTAGGCATGGTAAAACAGTGGCAAGACATTATTTACCAAGGCCGACATTCTAACTCTTACATGAGTTCTGTTCCTGATTTTGCAGCTATCGCAGAAGCATATGGGCATGTGGGGATTCGTATTGAAACACCAGACCAACTTGAATCTGGTCTAAAGCAAGCACTAGATATGAAAGATCGGTTAGTGTTTGTTGATATCAATGTTGATGAAACAGAGCATGTGTACCCAATGCAGATTAAAGGCGAAGGTATGGATAAAATGTGGTTAAGCAAGACGGAGAGAACCTAATATGAGACACATTATTTCACTACTAATGGAAAACCAACCGGGTGCCCTGTCTCGTGTGGTAGGTCTATTCTCTCAGCGTGCTTACAACATTGAATCTCTGACGGTATCTCCAACAGACGACGAAACCCTATCGCGCTTGAACATTACCACTATTTCGGACGATATGGAGCTTGAACAAATCCAGAAGCAATTAAACAAGCTTATCGATGTACTTAAAGTACAAGAGGTTTCAGAGCTTGATCATATTGAACGAGAGTTAATGATGGTGAAAGTGAAGGCGAGTGGCTTCTCTCGCGCAGAAGTGAAACGTACTGCTGATATCTTCCGCGGGCAGATTGTTGATGTCACCGCCTCTCAGTATACAGTGCAAATGGCGGGCACTAGCGAAAAACTCGATGCCTTTATTCAAGCATTGTCTGAAGTAACAGAAGTGATTGAAGTGGCTCGAAGCGGTGTAGTTGGTATCGCCCGTGGAGAGCGCGCTTTAAAGCCTTAACTTACTAGGTCTACAGTCCCTAAAAACTCAATAAAAAACCACCGACTTATCGGTGGTTTTTTCGATCTTAAGAGCGGGATTAGTGCAGGATACGAGCGCGGATTGTACCTTCAATGCTCTTAAGCTTTTTAAGTGCTTCTTCAGAACGCTCTGTTTCAACATCGATCACAACATAACCAAAGTCTGCCGCCGTTTGTAGGTACTGACCAGCGATGTTGATCCCTTCTTCAGCAAAAATGGTATTAATCTGGGTCATAATGCCTGGGCGGTTTTGGTGAATGTGCAACAGACGAGAGCAGTCACGGTGCTCAGGGAGGGAAACTTCAGGAAAGTTAACACTTGAAAGTGTTGAACCGTTATCTGAGTACTTGGCTAACTTACCTGCTACTTCGACACCGATGTTTTCTTGTGCTTCTTGGGTAGAGCCACCAACGTGAGGTGTTAGGATAACGTTATCAAACTTCTGTAGTGGTGACTCAAATGGGTCGGCGTTGGTTTTTGGCTCGGTTGGGAATACGTCAATCGCAGCCCCGGCAAGGTGACCAGCTTCAAGGCTATGGCATAGCGCTTCGATATCAACCACAGTACCACGCGCGGCATTAATGAAAATTGAACCCGGCTTCATACGCGCAAACTCTTCTGCACCCATCATATTCTTCGTTTCAGGCGTTTCTGGAACATGTAGCGAAATCACGTCACACTTGTTGAGCAGTTCACTCATGGTATGGACCTGAGTAGCATTACCTAGCGATAACTTGTTTTCGATGTCGTAGAAGTAGACACGCATCCCCAAGTTTTCAGCGATAATACCGAGTTGAGTACCGATATGGCCATAGCCGATAATGCCTAGGCGTTTACCACGGGCTTCGTTAGAGTTTTCTGCGCTTTTTTTCCAAATCCCACGGTGGGCTAAGGCATTTTTCTCTGGAATGCCGCGCAGTAGCAATAGTACTTGTCCCAGAACCAACTCTGCCACACTGCGCGTGTTTGAGAATGGTGCGTTAAACACTGGAATGCCGCGAGTTGCCGCTGCTTTTAGATCAACCTGATTCGTACCAATACAGAAACAACCAATTGCAACTAATTTCTCAGCGGCGTCAATGACTTCTTGAGACAGATTTGTACGAGAGCGAATACCAATGAAGTGAACATCTTTAACGGCTTCTAGCAGTTCTTCTTCTGGCAGCGAACCTTTGTGGTACTCAATGTTGGTGTAACCAGCAGCCTGAAGTACTTCTACAGATGATGGATGTAGACCTTCAAGTAAGAGGATTTTAATTTTGTCTTTTTCCAGTGAAACTTTGGCCATTGTCTTCTTCCTTAAAGTGGGGAAATATGGGCTTAACGGGCGCACATTGGGCAAAATCAGGTAAAGCAAACGTTTTTGCAGGCATAATACAGAACGCAAACGTTTTCCTTGTGCGTCTTCTGACCATTAAGTTAACAAAAAAAATACACTTTGGGTAAGAAAATTACGGAATAAGGCATAATTTTTATAGACTAAAATGAAAAAACGGCGCTAATCAGCACCGTTTGTAATGAAATAACAAAATGAAGGGCTTATTCTTCGATTTTTGCCCCTTCAGGAGTACCTGTAATCACAACATCGGCACCACGATGGGCAAATAGGCCAACGGTGACGACGCCAGCGATGGCATTGATCTTATCTTCAAGCGCTTTCGGGTCAGCGATCTGCATATTGTGAACATCAAGGATCACGTTGCCATTATCAGTAATCACACCTTCGCGGTAAGCCGGATCACCACCAAGTTTTACTAATTCGCGCGCAACGTATGAGCGTGCCATTGGGATCACTTCCACTGGTAGTGGGAATTCGCCAAGAACGTCGACAGCTTTAGTGTTGTCAACAATACAGACAAACTTATCAGAAATAGCCGCGACGATTTTTTCACGAGTTAGGGCTGCACCACCACCCTTGATCATATCGCGAGCGGCGTTGATTTCATCTGCGCCGTCAACATAAATGTCCAATTTAGCGACTTCGTTACAGTCAAAAACCTCAATGCCGAGACCTTTTAGCTTTTCAGTTGAAGCTTCAGAGCTTGAAACTGCACCTTTAATGTCATCTTTCATTGTTGCTAGTGCATCGATGAAGTGATTTACCGTCGAGCCAGTGCCCACACCGACAATGCTGTCTTTTTCAACATACTTCAGTGCTGCCCAACCAGCTTCTTTTTTCATTTCATCTTGAGTCATGCTCATCTCCTAAAGGCGGTAGTATTAACGATTGCGGCGCGATTATAGCCTTATCCTACCGATACTTGAAGTTAAGCGAAAAGAATCTAAGCGAGAGGGTCAATCCCATTGCCAAATCTTGGTTGGAGTCACAACTTTCGGCAGTGGCACATCCCAAGATGCTATCGGCAGCTTTTCCACATGCTGACAATCATGGGCAAGCCCAATTGGCATTGGCCCTTTTCCGGTTTTAAACCAAGGTTCTAAAGTGCGATCATAGTAACCACCGCCCATACCCAATCGATGACCTCTAGAGTCAAAGCCGACAAGTGGCGTGCAGATAAGATCGAGTGATTTGGCTGGCAGGATTTGGCTTTGATCGAGTTTGGGTTCCGGTATTGAGTAACGATTTAGCACCATTGGCGTAGAACGGTCGTAATGCAGAAACAGCAAATGACCTTTTGAGAAAGGGTGAATGACGGGCAAGTACGTTTTTTTACCTTGCTGCCATAACCACTCAATAAGTGGCATGGTTTCTAGCTCACCATCTGTTGTGAGATACAAAGCGATATGTTGGGCGTGAGTGAGTTCGGGCAGTCGTGAGAATTGGTGGATCAAATCTAAACCAGCAAGATGCTGAACATCACTACTCAGTTGATTGCGCTTGTGACGAATACTGGTACGGAAGTCTTGTCGAGATAGTGTCATGACTTTACCCATAGTTAATGGGTATCAGGTAAGGATACCCCAGAGTGCCGTTGGAGAAATGGACCCTTGAACCAGCTGGTTCAAGGCGGATCAGCAGAGATAACCGTAGGCTTCTCGGTACAAGCCGAGCCTGCTCAATAGCTACCAAGTACTAACCCTTAGGTATTGCTTATCGGCTCAGGGACTTAATCCCCTCACGAACACTCCAGGGTAAATTCTTGACGATGTAAAGGTTTATTGCTGTCCTGGCTTTACTTTACTGATTGCGTTGTCTAATGATGCCGAAAGGAGTTCCATTCGCTCGTAGATGGCATCTTGTTCCTGCTTAGAGTTACTGTCACGTGCTTCTAGCTCATGACAAAAGTTTAACGCAACAAAGGTTAAAAGTTGAACTTCATTGGTAATCTTGGTTTTCGCTGACATGTCTTGTAAACGCTCTTCAAGGCGTTCTGCGGCTTTAATTAACGACTCTTCTTGCCCTGCTGGACAATTTACACGAGTGAGTTTGCCTAAGATTTCAACTTCTACCGCTTGATTACTCATATCGACTCTATATCGGTTGCCTAAGGTGATATAGCAGATAATCACCGAGTGAGAAACTATAGAAAAACGTCAATTAAGATTCAAGCTTTTCAGCGCGGCGATAGGCAAATCAGGGCGTAATAACACAGTATTTGGGCAATTTGTGCAAAAGCTGCCCACAATTGCTAATCGCTCGTTTTCGCTCGCTGTGGTAAGTGATACGATTGGGGATATTTAAACAAATTTAGGCCACTCCAATGAGCGAAACAAAACTACCTGATTACCTAGCATTTGCCAGCGAACTGCAGTCGGCAGGACTAGCGGTTAACCCTGCTGAGTTGCATGGATTATTAACAGGCATGCTAAGCGGTGGCTTGAGCCTGACAGATAAAAGCTGGCAACCAATGGTTTTTGATTACGTGAGCGAAGGCATGGGATGGCCAAGCAAAGCACTGAAATTGGCTGAAGCAACCTTAGAGGCGAGCATTGCTGAACTAACCGGTTCAGGTATGGACATTGAAATGCTACTGCCTGATGAAGACGCAAGTGCCTCTCTGTTTGATGTAGCTGATGGTTTAGCTGACTGGGTCAACCACTTTATCTCTGGCTTAGGGTTAGTTAACGCTGAGCTTAAAAAGGCCTCTAACGATGTTAAAGAAGCACTTGCCGACTTAGAAGAGATCGCCAAGCTAGGCATCGATGAAGATGATGACCTACAAGAGCAAGCTCAGCTACTTGAGCAGGTTATCGAACATGTCAAAGCGTGTGTCTTGACCATTCATGCAGAATTTGGTCAAAGAAAAACTGAAACGCAGCAAGCGCCAACGATTCATTAAAAGAGGTTTTCATGAAGCAGTTTGATGTGGTGATTGCTGGTGGCGCGATGGCGGGAATGACGCTCGCACTGGCGATAAACAAGCTTGCAGTGCAACCGCTGTCTGTGGCGGTGATTGAGCCGTTTCAGGTAGATCATAAGGCGCATCCTGGGTTTGACTCTCGCTCAATAGCCTTATCATACGGCACGGTGTCAATCCTAAAGCAGCTTGGTTTGTGGCAAGAGATTGCTAAAGTTGCTACCCCCATTGAACATATTCATGTTTCTGATCGTTCTCATGCGGGAATGACGGAGATTACCACTGAAGAAGTAGGTGTTGATGCATTAGGCTACGTTGTTGAACTGGCGGATGTTGGGCGTATTTACCATCAACAAGCCCAGCAAGATCCTCATGTCTCTTTCCTGCATGCTGCGGTTGAACAAGTGCAGCGTAACGAAGAAAAGGTCACTCTTGAGCTAAGTGATGGCTGCCAAATTGAAGGCAAGCTATTGGTGGCGGCCGATGGCGCCATCTCTACTTGTTGCCAGCAAATAGGCATAGAGCTTTCTGAGCATGATTTCGAACAAGTGGCGGTGATCGCCAACATCACCGCCCAGTTGCCACACAATGGGCGTGCATTCGAGCGTTTTACCCAATCGGGGCCAGTAGCCTTGCTGCCGATGTCACAAGGGCGTATGTCGTTAGTTTGGTGCGTACGACCTGATAAAGCGCAAGAGATCATCAACTATGACGATGAACAGTTCCTCTCAGAGTTGCAAGATGCTTTTGGCTGGCGACTCGGGAAATTACAGAAAGTCGGCCAGCGCGCTAGTTATCCATTGCTGCTACGTTATCGAAAACAAAATGTTTCTCATCGTTTTGCCATTGTAGGTAATGCCGCACAAACCTTGCATCCCATTGCCGGACAAGGATTCAACCTTGGGATACGGGATGTAGCGACGTTGGCGGAACGTATCGCAGATTCGAGTGAAGATCCCGGTAGCTATAGTGTTTTAGCACAGTTTAAAAACTCGCGTAGCGAAGACCGCAATGCAACCATCACAATGACTTCTGCCTTAGTGCATATCTTCTCAAACGATTACTTGTCATTACGTATTGCGCGTAACCTTGGGCTATTTAGTATGGATAATTTGCCCGTACTTAAAAGCCCTTTATTAACAAGAACATTAGGTTTAGTGGCTCGCTAGATACGCGAAAAAGGATACAAAACTATGATGAAAAGTGTAGATATCGCCATCGTCGGCGGTGGAATGGTTGGCTTGGCACTTGCCGCAGCTTTCAAAGACACTGAATTGCGTATCGCAGTTATTGAAAGTCGCGCGCCAGAGGGTGAGTTGAATGACTTACCAGATGTGCGAGTTTCAGCACTCAGCCGCTCAAGCGAAACTGTGCTTAAGAACTTAGGAGCATGGCAGGGAATTACTCAGCGCAGGGCTGCGCCATACCAAGCGATGGAAGTCTGGGAGCAAGACAGTTTTGCTCGAATCGAGTTTGAAGCTCAGCAGTTAGCACAACCGGATCTTGGTCATATTGTTGAAAATCGAGTGATTCAGCTTGCACTTCTCGAGCAGGTTAAACAGCAAAGCAATGTGACGCTGTTCATGCCAGAGAAGTGCGCTTCGATAGCAATCGGAGAAAGTGAAGCTTGGCTGACTTTAGATAACGGTCAAGCGTTAACCGCTAAACTGGTGGTCGGGGCTGATGGTGCAAACTCTTGGGTTCGCAAGCAGCAAGACATCCCTCTGACTCACTGGGATTACGGCCACAGCGCTATCGTTGCTAATATTCGCACAAAAGAGGATCACCTTCGAGTTGCAAGACAGATCTTCACACCGCAAGGCCCTTTGGCATTTCTTCCTTTAGGTGAAGACAACTTGAGTTCGATTGTCTGGTCAACGGATCCGAGTCGTGCAGAGCGCCTTATCAATATGTCTTCAAGTGAATTTAATAAAGCCTTGACGGCTGAGTTTGACAACCGCTTAGGGTTGTGCAAAGTTGAAGGTGAACGTTTTGCATTCCCATTGAAAATGCGGTACGCGCGTGACTTTGTTACTGAGCGTGTTGCCTTGGTGGGTGATGCCGCACATACCATTCATCCACTGGCAGGGCAGGGAGTGAACCTTGGCCTGTTAGATGCTGCGAGTTTAGCTGAAGAAATCATCCAGCTCTGGCAAAGAGGGGAAGATATTGGCTCTAAGCGTAACTTACGCGGATATGAGCGTTGGCGTAAATCGGAAGCTGCCAAGATGATTGCAGCAATGCAAGGGTTTAAAGATCTTTTCGAAGGAAGTAATCCAGCGAAAAAGCTTATTCGTGGTATTGGTATGAAACTCGCAGGTCAACTACCGGGAGCGAAAGATGAAATCATGAAACGCGCATTAGGCTTAAAAGGGAACCTTCCTCTGCTAGCACAGCAATCACGTCACAAATCACAAGCGATATAAATGCAAAAAGGGTTGGCAGTGCCAACCCTCTTTTAATTCTGTTATGCGTATGCGCAGCGTAGTTTCATGATTTCTTGATTAATCTCTTTTACCGCTTGGAAATGCTTACGCTCTGCTTTTTCTGGCAAGATCAACTTACCGTTATCAAACTCAAATTTACCAACCCCGTAAATGTAAATCCTTCCTTTAAATAGCCGACTAATGTGTTTAGCAATCATACTTGGTGTATAGCGCTTAAACAGTCTCATACCGTTATCCTTATCTTTAGCAAGCACTGCAAATTATACTTTTTTCCCACCCTGAAAATTGTGATTGTGATGGTGGAAAATGCAGATGAAACTGGTTTGTTTGGATATTTGTGTTGCTGTAGGCAAAATTACGGATAAATATCCATTTTATTGTGATAATTACCTCAATTATGTTCTGTTGTTGGAACTCGATACTGAACTTAATCGCGAAACATTAAACCTCAGTTATATGACACATTTAAGAATAGTTTAACTTTTGGATTAGGTGTAAAGGAATTGTAAGATTTCGTCAAAAAAAAGCCCGCTTTGATGCGGGCGAATAGTCACAGATGCATTACACAAAAAGTGGATGTCCTGAAACAATCAGTGGATTCACTTTTTAGTTGGAGAAGGATTCACATACCTTTCGAGCCACATACCAACTCTAAGAAAGGCTGTGCCATTCAGCCAAAAACGTATAGCTGAACGAACTTTAACCAACGGAGACAGCATACTTCAAAAAAATCATTATGACTACTTATGCTTGTTTGGTGAATAATAATTTAGTTAAGAAAAAGCTAATGATGCGATAGTGGTCAAGGTTTGATGAAATCGATTGCAACAAGGTAGCAAGCCTTCTACCCAGTTGTGGGTAGAAGGAGCTTAATCGCGGCAAATATCGCCAAGGAGAGGTTGAGCTAGTTGAATAAGATCTTCGCAGCTTAGTGCCAGACCTGCCATGTTAGAGCCGCTGCTGATAGTGACTTCTGGTTCTGCCAAAAGTTGTTGGTCGAATACAATCGTCATTGGTGTACGCAGTAATAACGGAACGACTGTGCCGATCTGGTATCCGGTGAGGCTGATAACCTCATCCATAGACACGCAAGTCATTCGTCGCCAGCCTAGTAATGCGCGTACCTTTTTGGGATCTACTGATTTATCCCCAGGAGCGCAGGCGATCGCATAGCGGTTACTCATATCGCGTAGCACGATAGATTTGACCATTTGTTGGGGGCTAATTCCTCGTTGCTTTGCCGCATCTTCTATCGTTGTTGCTGGTGTTTGATGTGGCAGCAGGCGAAAGTGAACCCGCTGCGACTCAAGATATTGCGTGATATGAGTTGAGACGGTATCAGTCATTGTCTTCAAGTGAGTAGGGTAGAGTAACAAAAGTCCATTCGCTCTCTGGCTGATCCTTAAGGCGTAGCTTAGTGTCTGCGTCAAGATTGTTGGGTAGTACGACAAGCGCCAGTGCTTTGCTATCAATATAGCGGTAGTGCGCAAGCAGCTTACCAGCGCTACGCCAGTTTTCACCGACTGCACGCTCTAATTCTGCATTGGCATCAATGTTGGCGTCAGCATTACCTTGCACGATAAATAGTGCGCGTTTATTGATACCACGGTATTTGGCTCGTGCGACGGTTTCTTGTCCTGTATAGCAGCCTTTGGTAAAACTAATTCCCCCAAGTGCTTGAATATTCAATGCTTGTGGGATGTGTTCATTCTGTTGCTGTGCATTGAGCAATGGTAAGCCCGATTGAATATCTAGCAAGGTCCAGAGTTCTTCGGTGACTTGTTTGGCTTGGCTTGCTGCAACGATTTGTTCTGCGGCGGTTTGTTCAACGAGCAGTAGCCAACGTTGCTGATCAATTTTAACCGCAGTTCCGCCTTGGATGGCGCGAACATCACCAGTTTGTGATGACAGCGAGTCGACAAATGTTGTCGCCGATGCCCCGATCAAGCCGAGAGCAATATCTTCGCTTTGTTTAATCTCTACTTTTGAGAAAATCGCATATTTCTTTAGTTCACTCAGCTCTTTTTCGATAACCGATACAGGTTGGAACATGGCATAACCACCGTTGTGGTGAAACAGTCGAAATACGCTCCACATTTTACCTTTTGCATCACAATGAGCGCCGAAAGTTGAGTCTTGTTCATCCAAGGTAACCACATCACAAGTCACTTGACCCTGAAGGTACGATTTTTTGTCATCGCCAAGCATAGTGATGGCACTCCAAGATGGAAGCACTGCGATTGATAGTTGAGGAAGTGCATCGTTTGACGCGAGTTGTAGGGGAGCAAACGCTTTCTGCCAGTCCATGATTGATACCTAATAGAAACTTGATAGGCGTATGTTAGCGCTGATTCCTAGTGATAAACAACCTTTAGAGTTGTAGGCGATTATTTATCATCTGAAGGTTGAAAATCATGACCTTGCTCGGGAGTGTGACTGGCGTACTAGTTGTCAGCGAAATTGCTTGTTACACTCGGCGCAAACAACCGAATAGGTGAGGAATTAGAATGTATACCGCAGAACAAAAAGCGCGTATCAAATGGGCATGTCGTCGTGGAATGCTAGAACTCGATGTTGTGATTATGCCGTTTTTTGAAGAATGTTTTGACGCCCTACAAGACAATGAGCAAAAAGATTTTGTTTCTCTATTAGAGTGTGATGACCCCGATCTGTTTACATGGATTATGGGTCATGGCCGCAGCGAAAACCTCGGTCATGCTTCTATGGTAGATAAAATTGTCGCCCATAACCTCAGTAAAGTGCGCTAGGCTCAACCTTAGCCACTCTTATATGTCTACAATGACCAGTGTCATGCTTTTGATGCTGGTCTTTTTGATTATTTCCCTATCATCGATTCCACTTCCGGCTTCGCTCGCGCTGATTTATTTACTGGGTAAGTTGACTGCTTCCAATGTGGCTTTGCTGCCCGCAATGCAAGGTGAGGTGGAGTTCATCTCACCGACGCGTTATAAAACCGCTCAAGGCGTTCACCATATTCGAACGGTTAATTATGTCGCAATGGCTTTTGGCTTGTTGATTACACGCAGCGACAATAAGCGGGAATTTTTATGGCGCGATAGCCTGTCAGAAGCAAGCTATCGGCATATCGTGGTGATGTTGAAAAGGGAGCACTAAGCTCCCAGGGTTATTTTTGCTTCTCTGGGAGCAGTATGGTCGGACCGCTATCTTCCGCTAGCTCTGGGTAATCAAGTGTGTAGTGCAGGCCACGACTTTCTTTTCGTTCCATTGCACAGCGCACCATTAGCTCAGCAACTTGCAGTAGATTGCGCAACTCTAGCAAATTGTTGGAAACTTTAAAGTTACTGTAATACTCGTGAGTTTCTTGTTGCAGTAACTGTATCCGGCGCAGTGCGCGTTCTAGACGTTTGTCGGTTCTGACAATCCCCATATAATCCCACATAAATAGACGTAACTCGTGCCAGTTATGTTGGATAACGACCTCTTCATCAGAGCAACTCACTTGGCTTTCATCCCAAGCAGGAAGCGTTGGTGGTAATGTTGCCTTGGCTATATTCGCAATGATGTCATTGGCGGCAGCCCAAGCATACACAACGCACTCAAGCAGTGAATTTGATGCCATACGGTTGGCACCATGCAATCCGGTGTAGCTCACTTCACCAATCGCATAGAGCTGAGAAAGGTCCGTTTGTCCCGTCTGCTCAACCATAACACCGCCGCAGGTATAGTGGGCGGCTGGAACCACTGGAATTGGCTCTTTGGTCATGTCGATACCCAGATCGAGCAAGCGCATATTGATGGTCGGGAAGTGCTTCTCTATAAAATCGGCTGGCTTGTGGCTGATATCAAGGTACATACAATCTGCACCTAATCGCTTCATTTCAAAGTCAATGGCCCGGGCGACGACGTCACGCGGAGCAAGCTCTTCGCGCTCATCAAAATCGGGCATAAAGCGAGAGCCATCTGGGCGGCGTAAATAAGCACCTTCACCACGTAGCGCTTCTGTGAGTAGAAAGTTACGCGCTTCTGGGTGGTACAAACAGGTTGGGTGGAACTGGTTGAACTCAAGGTTAGCAACGCGGCACCCCGCACGCCATGCCATAGCAATGCCGTCTCCTGAAGAGACATCTGGGTTTGATGTATACTGATACACTTTAGAAGCGCCACCAGTTGCAAGAACGACAAATTTTGCTCTGACGGTTTCTACGTGTTCTTGGTTGCGGTTCCAGATATACGCACCGACGATTTTCTTCTCATCACCACCGACTTTATCTTCAGTGATAAGGTCTAGTGCGTTATGACGTTCTAGCACAGTAATATTTGGATGATTATGAACATTGTCTTGCAGCGAGGTTTGCATCGCCATGCCGGTAGCATCTGCAGCATGTAAAATTCGTCGATGGCTATGACCACCTTCACGGGTCAAGTGATAGCGTGGTGCTTCATCACTGTCGTTCTCTTCGCGATCGAAAGGTACGCCACCATCAATCAGCCATTGCACACACTCTTTAGCGTTTTTGGCAATGAACTCAACCGTCTCTTGCTCGCAGATACCAGCACCTGCCACTAAGGTATCTTGAACATGAGACTCGATACTGTCTGATTCGTCAAATACCGCGGCAATACCACCTTGCGCATAATAGGTTGCCCCTTCACTACGCGGCCCTTTACTCAGTACGATCACTTTGCCGTACTCTGCGACACGTAGCGCCAAAGACAGTCCTGCTGCGCCACTACCCACCACTAACACATCACACTGATGTTCACGGTTTGCGTTCATAAAACTTTTAAATTCCCGAGTTAATTTGTACCTGTACCATGTTCATCCCGAAAAACCGTTACGGCTTGGCAAGGTAACAGAGCGATTCCGCTCTAAAATAATTCAATGAATTGCAACGTCGACTCTGAAACCTAAAGAGTCAACTCGCTATAGTACCACTGTGAGAGTGGCTTTGCATAAATGCAATTCTTCGTAAATAGCATTGCTTTTCTTTACCTTGATCCTCACAATCTGAAACAAGAAGTAGATTGAAGTTTCATTGCGTAAAAATAGTTTGAAGAATTTTTGAACTTATCTTTATTTGCTAGGTCACAATAGTGCTCAAGTAAGCAGTGGTGTCAAGACTACATTTTGCATAATTAATGCTCATGTCTGAGAAGATAAGAGCGAATAACGATAGGAGTACCCGCTCGAATGAACGAGCAGCTGACCGATCAAGTATTAATTGAGCGAGTTCAGAATGGGGATAAGCAAGCATTCAACTTATTGGTGACTAAGTACCAAAATAAAGTCTGCAACCTTATTTCTCGCTATGTGAATAATCCTGGTGATGTTCCCGATGTAGCGCAAGAAGCATTTATAAAGGCGTACCGAGCGATACCAAGCTTTCGTGGTGAAAGTGCCTTCTATACTTGGTTATATCGGATTGCCGTTAATACTGCAAAAAACCACCTTGTTGCCCAAGGGCGCAGACCGCCAGCACAAGATGTGGATACTGAAGATGCTGAATATTACGAAACAGGAAGTGCTTTAAAAGAAATTTCGAACCCTGAGAATTTAACGTTGTCCAATGAATTGAAACGTGTTGTTTTCAGTGCAATCGAAGCACTGCCTGATGATTTAAAAACCGCGATGACGTTGCGTGAGCTTGATGGCTTAAGCTACGAAGAAATTGCAGCGGTTATGGATTGCCCTGTAGGAACGGTACGTTCGCGTATCTTCCGTGCTCGTGAAGCGGTTGAAAAGAAAATTCAACCCCTTTTACAACGCTAGACCAGTAACTAATGGTGAAAATAATGGCTGACAAAGAGAAACTTTCAGCACTCATGGATGGAGAGTTGGTTGATAAAGCTCTAATTACTGAATTAGAGAAAGACCAAGATAGCCTACAGACTTGGCAAAGTTACCATTTAATTGGTGATGTGATGCGAGGTGAAGCACCGGAACAGCCGGAGTGGAATATAGCTGAAAGCGTAGCGTTAGCGTTAGAGAATGAACCTGCGCACTCTACGGTTACTCAGTTAGAAGAGCACCGCTCGGTCGAGTCTCAACCGACTCCGTCACAAGCGCGTCGTCAATTACCGGCTTGGTTAACTCAATTTGGTCAAGTGGCTATGGCTGCTTGTGTATCTTTGGCTGTGATATTGGGTGTCCAGCAGTATGGTGGCACAGATGCTGCGACTGCACCTGAGACAGAAACATTGCCTGTTCTTCAGACTATTCCATTTTCTGGTAGCGCAGAGCCTGTAAGCTTGACGCGCTCTTCAGTAGAGCAACCAGCGAATGAAGTGAATATTCAGGAGCAACGTCGCCGCATCAATGCGATGTTACAAGATTACGAATTACAACTACGCTTAAACAGTGACAAGACCATTGAGCATAGTGATAATCCTGAAACGGTAGTTGAATGAAAAAATTTCTGATCAGTGCGCTGACACTGTTCAGTTTGAATACACCAATGGCCTTTGCAGAAGATAACGCTGCAGAGGCTTTGTTGCATCAAATGAACGAGGCTAGTCAGCACCTTAGTTATGAACTGTCTTATGTCCTGATAAAGAAAAATAGTATTGAGCCATTGCTTTATCGTCACGCTAAAGCAGAGGAACAACAACTCGCCCATCTCGTTTATCTTAGCGGCCCTGTCCGCGAGGTAATTCGCCGTGGAGATGAAGTGAGCTACATTGAGCCAGGCGTAGAACCTTTCACTATTGAGTCTGGTAATATGGTTGCGCCGACGATTCCGTTGTTAAATTCGGATGTTAGTGAGTTGAGCAACTTTTATGACTTTATTCAAGTTGGCCGTGCTCGCGAAGCTGGTGCTGCTTGTCAGGTCTTGCGCGTTGTGCCGAAAGATGGCCAGCGATACTCTTACGTTCTTTGGGTTGATGAGAAGAGCAAACTGCCTTTACGTGCCGATCTGGTCGATCGTGACGGTGAGATTTTAGAGCAATACCGCACTATCTCATACAGCGTCAATGATCGAATTAGTCAGATCCTAAGTGGCCTTAATCAAGTTAAGTTGCCACAGGTACTTTCTCTACCTAAAGGCCAAATCACAAATCCATTCTGGACAGTAGGTTGGATCCCAAATGGGTTCGAGCCAAAAGAACTTAATCGCTATCGTATGACCAATACTGAGCGTATGGTTGAAAGCCAGATGTACAGCGATGGGCTATTTAGCTTTTCGGTTTACGTGTCAGATAGTGATAACTTGTCACTAAAAGGGCAGCTTGTCCGTCAAGGTCGTCGTACCTTACATAGCTTTGTTCGTGGTGATCGCGAAATCTCTGTGATTGGCGATATTCCGCCAGCAACGGCAAAGCGCATTGCTCAATCGGTGACGTTTACGACCAATGAGAGTGCCACGCAATGATGACGGCATTGGCTACTGTCTCTGCCGTTAAGCCCGTTTCCACTGGTTTTGACGTAGAGCTAAGCTGCGAGCAACAAACTAGTTGTAGTAGCTGCTCATCACAAAAGAGCTGTGGTACGGGTATTGTATCTAAAGCTGTCGGTAACAAATCGTTACACTGGCACCTAGTGACTCAAAAATCGGTGAAAACTGGTCAAGTGGTTGAAATTGGTCTGCCAGAGAAAAGTTTGATCCAATCGGCGGCAGTGGTTTATTTAGTGCCTTTGTTTGCTCTGATCTTGGGTGCATTCGTTGCCCAGTGGTGGCTAGTGCCATTGTTTTCCCTTGGAGAAGGGTTAGTTATTTTTACTTCTGCTGTGGCAACGGCCGGTGGTATTTTTCTCGCAAAACGATTATCCGCTAAATTAGAGCAGCAATCTTCGGAACAAGTCATACTATTAAGGGTGTTGGGCGAACCAATTAGCTAGTGCGAAGTGGCTAGAAATTGGGTAGAATCTGCCAACTTGATTGAAATGCCGTCGTTAGCCTTGAGTAAAAACAAGGTTTAGAGCGGCTTTCTTGTCCCTATTTAAAAGAGTTTAGTCACACCAAATCATGAAGCACATTCGTAACTTTTCGATTATCGCCCACATCGACCATGGTAAGTCGACCCTATCAGACCGTTTGATCCAAGTATGTGGTGGATTAAGCGACCGTGAAATGGCCGCACAGGTTCTGGACTCCATGGATCTAGAGCGTGAGCGTGGTATCACCATTAAATCTCAGAGTGTGACTCTCAACTACACAGCGAAAGATGGTGAAACATACCAACTTAACTTCATCGATACGCCAGGACACGTTGACTTCGCATACGAAGTTTCGCGCTCGCTCGCAGCCTGTGAAGGTGCGCTGTTGGTGGTGGATGCAGGTCAAGGTGTAGAGGCTCAAACTCTTGCTAACTGTTATACCGCGATCGAAATGGATCTAGAGGTGGTGCCAATCTTGAACAAGATTGACCTTCCTGCCGCCGATCCAGAGCGCGTCGCAGAAGAGATCGAAGAAATCGTTGGTATCGACGCGATGGAAGCGACTCGTTGTAGTGCGAAAACGGGTATTGGTGTTGATGATGTTCTTGAAAACATTGTATCAGCGATCCCAGCCCCTGAAGGCTCCCCAGAAGCGCCACTACAAGCACTAATTATTGACTCTTGGTTCGACAACTACCTTGGCGTCGTTTCTCTGGTTCGTATTAAAAATGGCGAACTGAAGAAGAACGATAAAATTAAGGTAATGAGCACAGGACAAGTTTGGGGTGTTGACCGTCTTGGTATCTTCACTCCTAAACAAGTTGATACTGATATTTTACGTACTGGTGAAGTAGGTTGGGTGGTTTGTGGTATCAAAGACATCCTAGGCGCACCTGTTGGTGATACGCTAACACTAGCAAAACACGGCTGTGAATCTGCGCTACCTGGTTTTAAGAAAGTAAAACCTCAGGTTTACGCGGGTCTATTCCCTGTCTCGTCTGACGATTATGAAAACTTCCGTGATGCGCTAGGTAAGCTCAGTCTTAACGATGCATCGTTGTTCTACGAACCAGAAAACTCTGCGGCACTGGGCTTTGGCTTCCGTTGTGGCTTCCTTGGAATGCTGCACATGGAAATTATCCAAGAGCGTCTAGAGCGTGAATATGACTTAGATCTGATCACCACAGCGCCGACAGTAGTGTATGAAGTTGAAGAAACCAATGGCAACCTGCTTTACGTAGATAGCCCAGCGAAGCTTCCAGCGGTGAATGACATTGAAGAAATTCGTGAACCGATAGCTCGTTGTAATATTCTTGTCCCTTCGGATTACTTGGGTAACGTTATTACGCTTTGTGTTGAAAAGCGTGGTGTACAGGTTGATATGGTTTATCACGGTAACCAAGTCGCGGTCACGTACGATATCCCGATGGCAGAAGTGGTACTTGATTTCTTCGACCGTCTAAAATCAACCTCTCGCGGTTACGCGTCGCTAGATTACAACTTCCAACGCTTTGAAGCTTCGAATATGGTTCGTGTCGATGTACTGCTAAACGGTGATACAGTCGATGCGCTTGCAATGATCACTCATAAAGATCACTCGCAAACACGTGGTCGTCAGCTGGTTGAGAAGATGAAAGAGTTCATTCCTCGTCAGATGTTTGATATCGCGATTCAGGCGGCCATTGGTAACCACATCATCGCCCGTTCAACAGTTAAACAGTTACGCAAAAACGTAATTGCTAAATGTTACGGTGGTGACGTGAGCCGTAAGAAAAAGCTACTGAAGAAGCAGAAAGAAGGTAAGAAACGTATGAAGCAGATCGGTAACGTAGAGCTGCCTCAAGAAGCGTTCTTAGCCATTCTGCATGTAGGCAAAGACTAATCCCAGTCATATTTGACGCTACAGCGTTGTTGACAGCGCAAACTCACCCTAATCACATAGACCTCTATGCTCAAAGGGCTGAGTTTGCTTGCCGCCTAGCTGTAACGCCAACTATTTATGGGATTACTTGAAACAAATTAAATTGGTAAGTGGAAGGGTTTCGGCTCTTTCACTTTCGTATTTTTGAGATAAGGGAAGTCAATGGCGAATACATTTTCACTCATCCTAGTGCTCGTTACTTTGGTCACCGGTGTTGTCTGGGTCTTGGAAAAATTAGTTTTTGCTAAGAAGCGTCAAGCGAAAGTGGCCGAGGTCGAGGCTCAAACTAATGGTTTAGATGCTGCCATTGTTGAAAAAGTGAAAACGCAACCTTGGTGGATTGAAAATAGTGTGTCTATTTTCCCTGTCATTGCTGCTGTACTGGTACTGCGCTCATTTATTTATGAACCATTCCAGATCCCATCGGGCTCTATGATGCCAACCCTATTAGTTGGTGACTTTATCCTAGTTGAAAAATACGCATATGGATTGAAAGACCCGGTTTGGCGTACTCAGTTAGTCGAAACCGGTAAGCCAGAGCGTGGTGATATTGTGGTGTTTAAGTACCCGCCACAGCCAAGCATCGATTACATTAAGCGCGTTGTTGGTCTTCCGGGTGATACCGTGCGTTACAACAGCAAAAAAGAAATCTGCATTCAGTCTCAGGGTGACACTAGCTGTCTACCAGTGAAGCTGTCTAATGTCGAAGAGAGCCAATTCATTCAAAATGGCATCCCACTGATTCAGTTGGATGAGAAATTAGGTGAAGTGGGGCATCAAATTTTGGTCAACCCCCTGCGTCGCGACCGAGTTGAATTGTACCAACCACGTAATGGCGTCAACGAGTGGGTCGTACCTGAAGGCCAGTACTTTGTTATGGGCGATAACCGCGACAATAGTGCAGATAGCCGCTACTGGGGATTTGTTCCTGAGGGCAACCTAGTTGGTAAAGCGGTCGGTATCTGGATCAGCTTCGAATTTGAGCGCGGTGCAGATAGTGTTTTACCTTCTTGGATTCCAACTGGTGTTAGGTTTAACCGCATCGGTGGTATTAACTAAATTTTCGTCATAGTTGTTACCACAGCAGTTGACTGAATAAATCCACCGGAACGCCGGTCGCCCTATTCACATAGAGCCTCTATGCTCATAGGGTTGGATTTATTTGTCGCCTAGCTGTGAAATCAACTATCTAGAAAATTGTAATTAAATTATTGAGAGAGCATGAATTCTCCTATTGCAAAACTAGAGAAAAAGCTTGGTTATCAATTTAATGATGCTGAGCTAATCAGTTTAGCGCTGACTCACCGCAGTGCTAATGGAAAACATAACGAGCGTCTTGAGTTTCTGGGCGATTCAATTTTAAGTTTTGTCATTGCTGATGATCTTTATCACCGTTTCCCGAAAGTCAATGAAGGGGACATGAGCCGTATGCGTGCCACACTTGTACGTGGAAACACGCTGGCGGAGCTAGGTCGTGAATTCGAACTAGGAGATCACTTAAAATTAGGTCCAGGTGAATTAAAAAGTGGCGGTTTCCGTCGTGATTCAATTCTTGCCGATGCTGTAGAAGCCATTATTGGTGCTATTTACCTTGATAGTGATATCGAAGTGGTACGTGGCATTATTCTGAGCTGGTATAAAACGCGCCTTGATGCGATCAAACCGGGTGTTTCGCAAAAAGACCCGAAAACGCGTCTTCAGGAGTTTCTTCAAGGGCGAAGAAAGCCGCTACCTGCTTATACAGTGACTAATATTAAAGGTGAAGCACATAACCAAGAGTTTACGGTTTCGTGTGAAGTGGCAGGTATTGGACAGCCTGTTATTGGTAAAGGCACCAGCCGCCGCAAGGCAGAACAAGCGGCTGCTGAATTAGCACTAGAGCAATTGACCAATGACTGATTCAACTGACAACAACGAATTTGATATCGACGCATTTTTCTCATCGAACAATGAGCAAGAGAGTTCGCCGGAAAATCAACACTGTGGCTTTATTGCGATCGTAGGTCGCCCTAACGTAGGTAAGTCGACACTGCTCAACCGTATCCTTGGGCAGAAGATTTCGATTACATCACGTAAACCGCAGACAACTCGCCATCGCATTATGGGTGTCGATACCCAAGGTGATTATCAAGCGATTTACGTTGATACTCCGGGGCTACATATCGAAGAGAAACGCGCAATCAACCGTTTGATGAACCGCGCTGCGAACTCTTCGTTAAGTGATGTAAATCTAGTGTTCTTCCTCGTTGATGGTACGCACTGGACTAACGACGATGAAATGGTGTTGACTAAGCTACAGAAGTCTAACTTCCCTGTGGTTTTGTGTGTCAACAAGGTAGACAACGTCCAAGATCGCAATGAAGTCATGCTACACATGATGGATATGTCGAAGAAAATGGAGTTTGTTGACGTGGTGCCTATTTCGGCAAAACAAGGCAAAAACATCGACGTACTGCGTAAACATGTTCGCGACCACTTACCGAAAGCGACGCACCACTTTCCAGAAGAGTATGTGACTGACCGCTCTCAGCGCTTTATGGCGTCAGAGATTGTGCGTGAAAAGCTAATGCGTTTTACCGGTGAGGAATTACCTTACTCGGTAACGGTTGAGATTGAGCGTTTTGATTACAATCCAGAAACGGATGGCTTCCACATCAATGCCCTTATTTTGGTTGAACGCAATGGCCAGAAGAAGATGGTGATTGGTAAAGGTGGCGAGAAGATCAAAACGATTGGTCGTGAAGCACGCTTAGATATGGAAGAGCTGTTTGGCCGTAAGGTTTACCTAGAAACTTGGGTAAAAGTGAAATCAGGTTGGGCGGATGACGAGCGAGCGCTGCGCTCTCTTGGCTACATTGACGATCTATAAGCTGCGCGAGGCTAAATGCTTCGCTCCGTGCAAGACGAAATAAGGAGCCAGATGGCTCCTTATTTTTTATCATAATTGTTTAATATTTCTGTGGCAGATTATATGTCCTCTGAAGGTTTACAGCGCTGCTTTGTTTTACACCGTCGCCCTTACAGCGAGTCGAGTTTGATTCTCGATGTGTTTAGTGAGGAGTATGGCCGTGTGACGTTAATGTCAAAAGGGGCGCGCAGCAAACGTTCGAACCTCAAGGGCGCGTTGCAACCTTTTACCCCGCTACTCCTTAAATGGTCGGGTAATGGCTCAATGAAAACTTTGCGTCAAGCAGAGCCGATCAGCCTTGGTTTGCCTCTGACCGGTATCAACCTCTATTCGGGGATGTACGTCAACGAGTTAGTGGGGAGAGTGTTGGTGGCAGAAGTGGCTATGCCCGCGCTATTTCATGACTACCTGCACGCACTGACGGAATTGGCCCAGTGTGAGAATCCTGAGCCCGCCCTGAGACGATTTGAACTCGCATTGCTATCTTCGATGGGCTATGGCGTTGATTTTATGCACTGTGCGGGCACGGGTGAACCTGTTGACCCCAATATGACATATCGCTACCGAGAGCAAAAAGGGTTTATCGCTTCAATTCGCAAAGATAATCTCACTTTCTATGGCAGTGAATTGATAGCCATCAGCGAACGTAGATTTACCACAAAAGAACAACTTAAAGCGGCAAAACGCTTTACACGTATAGCATTAAAGCCGTATCTTGGCGGCAAACCATTAAAAAGCAGGGAACTCTTTCTTAGCATGGTTCCCAAACGGAGTATTGGAAAATGAGCTCAATCTACCTAGGTGTCAATATCGACCACATTGCAACGCTACGTAACGCACGCGGTACTAAGTACCCGGATCCGGTTCATGCCGCTGAAATCGCAGAGCGTGCGGGCGCTGATGGTATTACAATCCACCTACGTGAAGACCGTCGTCATATTGTTGACCGTGATGTACGTATTCTGCGTGAAACGCTGCAAACGCGGATGAACTTAGAAATGGCCGTTACTGACGAGATGGTTGAGATTGCACTTAACACTAAGCCTGAGTACGTATGTTTGGTACCAGAAAAGCGTGAAGAGCTAACGACTGAAGGTGGTCTAGACGTTGCGGGTCATTTAGACAAGGTTAAAGCTGCGACGCAAAAACTCACCGAAGCGGGTATCAAGGTTTCTCTGTTTATCGATGCAGACCGCGAGCAAATTGACGCAGCAAAAGCATGTGGTGCACCATTTATCGAGCTGCATACTGGCCACTACGCTGATGCGGAAACGGAAGAAGATCAGCAAGATGAACTGAAGAAGATCGCTGCTGGTGCAAGCTATGCTGCCGATCTGGGTATTACCGTAAACGCAGGACACGGTCTGACATACCACAACGTGGCTCCAATCGCAGCAATCCCAGAAATTTTTGAGCTTAACATTGGTCACTCGATTATTGGCCGTGCGGTATTTGATGGACTACACAAAGCGGTTGCTGACATGAAAGCGATCATGGTTGAAGCGCGTCGTTAAGTATGGCAATTGTGGGTTTAGGCACAGATATCGCGGAGATCGAGCGTGTTGAAAAAGCGCTCGGTCGCAGTGGTGAACCATTTGCTCAGCGAATACTAACTCAAGCAGAGTTTGAGAAATTTTTAACTCTCAAACAACAAGGGCGCTTTCTGGCTAAGCGCTTTGCGGCAAAAGAGGCTGCGTCAAAAGCTTTAGGGACAGGTATTGCACTTGGTGTCAGTTTCCATGATTTTGAAATCACTAACGATGAGTTAGGAAAACCAGTGTTAAGCCTTTCTGGTAAAGCCTCTGAACTTGCCAAACAAAAACAGGTGGCACATATCCACCTGTCTATTTCTGATGAGCGGCACTATGCTGTCGCTACCGTTATTTTAGAGAGCTAACGGTTTAGCTCTCTTCAAATTTTAGGTTTGCAAATAAGGTCTAGCGCTCGCGACCACTTTCTCCATCTCATCTTGTAGTTCGAACAGTTCAGGTTCGATATCCTCAATAGCAGAACCAGAACGCAGCGCTTTCTCTATTGTCGCACAGACATTTTTTAGCCTCGGCACGCCACAGTATGAACTGCTGCCATGCAGTTTATGCACATGATGAATGAGCTGCTCAATATCAAAATGATCGTCTTCGAGCGCGGCGTCCACAATGGCGGTGACTTCTGGAATATAGTCGACCAACATTTTGAGCATATCACGCGCTAAATCCTCTTTATTGGCAGACTGTTTTAGCGCAGCTTGCCAGTCAATGATCATATTGTTGTGCTCCGCGAGAGGAGACTCCTCGATTTGGCTATCGATAGTAAGAGATCCAGTTGTAATCTCCAGTTTTTCTAACTCTTGCTCATTGGTGTGCGGGTTCCAATGCATCAAGACTTGTTGCAGTACATGCTCTTCGATAGGTTTGGTGAGGTAATCATCCATTCCGGCTTGAAGCAATCGATCGCGTTCCCCACTCATCGCATGGGCGGTAACTGCAATAACCGGCGTATCGGCGTTTAACTCAGTTTGTTTGATCTTGCGACATGCGGTGACACCATCCATATGTGGCATCTGAATATCCATTAAGATGATATCAAAGTGCTGTACTTCGGCTTGCTTGACCGCATCGACACCGTTAGTACAGGTAATCACGCTTTCTACGCGTTCTTGAAGCAAGGCACTGATCAGTTTCAAGTTCGCAGGGTTATCGTCAACCGCCATGACTCTGAGCGGTAAGGTCTCGCCACTTTCTTCAGGGCTTTCAAGCAGTAGAATACTCTCTTGATTGGCGGCTAAGGTCTGCAGCAGCTTTCTGCGTGATAGTGGTTTAGTAATGCAGTGAATATGGTACTTCTGAATCAAGTGATCAGACAGCGCCAATGCTGTGCTTGGCGTACCCACCACCACGTGTGGAGCACAGCGCATTGCTTGCTCGACCATTAGCTGTACTGAGTTGGTATCGTTGTCTTTACTTGGCGAAAGGTTGAGAAGCACATAATCAAAGCTTTCGGCTTCTTCAGGTAGGAAAGAACGATAGGTAACGATTAATCCCTCTTGCACTAAGGTTTGCTGGATGACCGAAGCCGCTTGCATATTTGGCTCGACCAACAGTAAGGTACGCTGGCGCAGCGCTTGGGTTTCAACAAGATCGCTTACAGGCATGTCTGTTGATGATAAGCGTAAGGTAAACCAGAATGTGGAGCCTTGGTGGAGGCGACTGGTGAGACTGATTTCCCCCCCCATTTGGCTTACCAGTTTTTGGGTGATAACAAGACCTAACCCTGTACCGCCGTAGCGTCTTGAGATACTGGCATCAGCTTGGCTAAATGCTTGGAATAACTGAGATTGCTGACGTTCAGAAATACCAATGCCCGTATCGCGAACCATAAATTGCAGCTCTACCGAGTCATCTCTTTGCGAGCGGAGTTCAACGCTGATATCAATGTTACCGCGCTCTGTGAACTTAATGGAGTTGCCGACCAAATTGGTCAGAACCTGTTGGATACGGAGCGGGTCACCTACGAGACCCGTTGGAATCTTAGGATCAACTTTCAGTGTCAGCTCGAGTCCTTTTTCGTGGGCGCTGGTGGCTTGTAGGCTAACCACTTCTTCCAGTGAACCTTGGAAATCAAATGGAATATTTTCCAGAGCCAGTTTGCCCGCCTCAAGTTTCGAGAAATCAAGAATATCATTGATGATATTGAGTAGGTTATTGGCTGACTTTTCGATGGTTTGCAGGTAATCGGTTTGGCTGTTGGTTAGGGTTGTCTTAAGCATTTGACGGGTAAAACCAATCACGCCATTGAGCGGAGTTCTAAGCTCGTGAGACATATTGGCTAGGAACTCTGATTTCACACGAGCTGCTTCTTGAGCACGTTTTTTAGCAATATCAAGCTCGACGTTTTGAATCTCTAACTGCTCTAAGGTTTCTCGTAGGTCAGAGGTGGCTTGGTCGATGCTGTGTTGCATTTCCACATGGTACTCAGAAAGAGATACCGCCATCGCATTGATACCATTTTTCAGCGAGTCTAACTCACCATGCATCTTACCTTCGATACGAACATCTAAATGACCACGACGAATTCGGTCGACCATACTTTTCATGTGCGAGATAGGTCGAGTCACATCGTACATCAAGCGGTAAGCAAACACGGCTGACAGACCCAAGCCAATCAACAACACTAGGAAAGCGGAGAATATCTCTTGGTATTGCTGTAAACGAAGCGACGAAAGATCAAGTTCGATCGCCACATAGCCGAGTGCAGGGTTGGAATTTGGGCCTTTCATGGTGGCGACTAACCCAGACTCCGCGATCACCGGTGCGCGCAGAATTAAGGTGTTTTCTTGTAAATCCGAACTGACCAGAAGTGGAATGGGTTTATTGCGCGGAAAGGTCAGCAGCTCAAAGTTTGGATGGAAGTTCGAGGTGACAAACAGTTCGTGGTTGTAATCGAACACAGCGATACTGCGAACAAACTTAGAGTTCTTTCGATGTGCATAGCTGATAATGCGGCGCACGGATTCGCGGCTATTGTTTTTTAATCCATCTTCACTGGCGATGGCCAGTGGTTCAATAATACTTAACCCTGAATTGATAACTTGTTTCTCTAGATCGTGGTAGCGGTTGAAAGAGAAAAAAGCACTCAGAAGTAGCCCGATAATTAACGTCGGCGCTAAAGTAAGAGTAATAACGCGGGCGCGTAAGCCATATCTTGTCATTATTGTCTAAACATCGTGGTGTGGATATGGGAAAATAACTTCCAAAATATAAGAAGCCGTCGAAGTAATCACCTAAGCATAATCAACTCAGTCGGCTCAGACAATGATTCAAGCGTAAAAGCTTGGGACACAAGCAGCAATTCGAGCAATAGGCCGTAAGGTCATAAATAATAGGCACAAAGCATGGCGCGTTTTTTCCAACCGAAGAAGAAAACTCAACTCAATACCAAACATCAATCGATGACGATTGAAAAGTTGGATCATCACGGCGCAGGCATGGCTTATCAGAACAAAAAGCCCATTTTTATTGAAGGCGCGTTGCCTGGTGAACAAGTTCTCGCGCAGTTGACGGAAAGTAAGAGTAAGTTTGCGCGCGCTAAGTTAATTAAGATTCAAAAAAACAGCGAGCAACGCATAGAGCCATTTTGTAAACACTATGCTGAGTGTGGTGGCTGTAATATGCAGCATCTTTCTATTGAGGCACAGCAAGACTACAAACAGCAGACGTTGAGTCAGTTGATGAGCAAGTTCGCTGGGCAAAGTGTCGCTTTAGATACCCCAGTGGTGGGAGATGAGCGAGCTTATCGTCGCCGTGCTCGCGTTAGTATCAAGCTCAATAAGCAAACCCGTCAGCTAGAGTTTGGTTTTCGTAAAAAACAGAGCAAAGATATCGTGAATGTGACTCATTGCCCTGTGCTTGATGCCGAGCTAGACAGCTTGTTAGCACCGCTTTACCAACTACTGAAAAGCTTTGCAAACCAAGAAAATATTGGTCACCTAGAGTTGGTTAAGGGCGACAATACCAAGGTGATTGTGCTGCGCCACTTAAAAACACTTAAACAGAGTGATCAGCAAGCGCTTGAAGAGTTTGCTCGTCAAAATCAGGCAAGTCTGTATCTGATGCCTGAAACGGATCAACTTAATCGAGTGGTGGGTGAATCGGCTCACTACTTAGAAGCGGGTGTGACAATTCCGTTTGAGCCAAATAATTTCATCCAAGTTAACCAAAAAGTGAATCAAGCAATGGTTGAGCAAGCCTTGTCTTGGCTTGAATTGAGTGAGCAAGACAGAGTACTCGATCTGTATTGTGGTTTGGGTAACTTTAGCTTGCCAATGGCGAAACAAGTGGCGAGTGTTGTTGGGGTTGAAGGTGTCGATGCCATGGTTGAAAAAGCGACCAGCAATTCTCAAGTTAACGGCATTAGCAATACGGCATTCTATCAGGCTAATTTGGAACAAGATGTGTCTGGTCAGCCCTGGGCATCGGAAAAATTTGATAAAATATTGCTTGATCCTGCAAGAGCGGGGGCCAGCGGTATTGTTGAGCAGTTGTCGGCTTTGGGTGCTAGCCGAGTTGTGTATGTCTCATGTAACCCAGCCACTCTCGCGAGAGACTCACAAAGCTTGCTAAATCAAGGCTACAAATTACAAAAATTAGGTATGCTCGATATGTTTCCGCATACAAGCCATTTAGAATCTATGGCGCTCTTTGTAAAGGATTAAACGAACTTCCTTACTCGTCAGTAGTCTGAACATGGGCAGTTCGATAATAGAAAAAGAACAGGACGAAAATAATGGTTGCGGTCAGAAGCGCACATTTAAATCAAGACGAACAGTTTGAGCTAGATAAGTGGATTTCTAGCTTAGGGCAAGACCCTAAAATCTCTAAGCGCTTAAAAGAAGTATACCTCCGTGGTGAGGCTGTTTTGCAAGATAAGGAGCAAGGCCCGCTACTGTTGTGGCGTGGGCGCGAAATGGTCGAGATCCTTATTACCTTATCAATGGATAAAGCGACCCTAGTCGCAGCATTATTGTTCCCACTGGTATCAAGTGGTGATTATGACCGAGAGCAGTTCGAAGAAGATTTTGGCAAAGAAACCATTAAGTTGATCGACGGCGTGGAAGAGATGGCCGCGCTAGGTCAGCTGAATGTGACGCTTGAAGGAAGTGCTGCCTCTTCTCAGGTCGACAATGTGCGCCGCATGTTGTTAGCGATGGTTGACGATTTCCGCTGCGTGGTGATTAAACTCGCGGAACGCATCTGCAACCTGATTGAAGTGAAGAAAGCACCAGATGAAGTGCGTCGCGCAGCGGCGCAAGAGTGTGTCAACATCTATGCTCCACTGGCGAACCGCCTAGGTATCGGTCAGTTAAAGTGGGAAATCGAAGATTACGCTTTCCGTTACCAACAACCTGATACCTACAAACAGATTGCGAAGCAGCTTTCTGAGCGCCGTATTGTGCGTGAACAGTACATCAAGGACTTTGTCGATGATCTGACGTCTGAAATGAAAACCTCTTCTATTAATGCTGAGGTGAGTGGGCGTCCCAAACATATCTACAGTATCTGGCGCAAAATGCAGAAGAAAGGGCTCGCTTTTGATGAGTTATTCGATGTGCGCGCGGTGCGTATCATCGCTGACAAACTGCAAGATTGTTATGCTGCGCTAGGTACAGTGCATACCAAATATAAGCACTTGCCAAGTGAGTTTGATGATTACGTCGCAAACCCTAAACCGAACGGTTACCAGTCGATTCACACTGTGATTCTTGGCCCAGAAGGTAAGACGATTGAGATTCAGATTCGCACAAAAGACATGCACGAAGATTCTGAGTTGGGTGTCGCCGCGCACTGGAAATACAAAGAAGGTGGCGGTGGCCGCAGTGGCTATGATGAGAAGATTACTTGGCTGCGTAAGCTACTCGATTGGCAAGAAGAGATGTCTGACTCAGGTGAAATGCTTGATGAACTTCGTAGCCAAGTGTTTGATGACCGCGTGTATGCCTTTACCCCACGTGGCGATGTAGTCGACCTACCAATGGGGGCGACACCGCTCGATTTTGCTTACCACATCCACTCAGAGGTGGGTCACCGCTGTATTGGTGCCAAGGTAGCAGGACGTATCGTGCCATTTACTCATAAACTGGCAATGGGTGATCAGGTTGAGATTATCACCTCAAAAGAGCCCAACCCATCTCGCGACTGGCTGAACCCGTCAATGGGCTTTGTGACTTCAGGTCGAGCACGTGCGAAAATCAATGCGTGGTTCCGCAAGCAAAGCCGCGAGAAAAACGTTGAAGCTGGGCGCGATATCCTAGAAGTCGAGCTGCAAAAAATAGGTGCGACGTTAAAAGATGCAGAACAGTATGCGTTGAAACGCTTTAACGTCAACAGCACTGATGAACTGTATGTCGGTATTGGTAGTGGTGACTTGCGTATCAACCAAGTGATCAACCACATCAATGCGTTGGTCAACAAGCCAACTGCGGAAGAAGAAGATCAACAAGCACTTGAAAAGCTTCAAGAGGCAGAGAGTAAAGCTCCAGCACAAAGCCGCCCTAAAAAAGATGCGGTAGTGGTTGAAGGTGTCGACAACCTGATGACACATCTAGCGCGTTGCTGTCAGCCGATCCCAGGTGATGAAATCGCAGGCTATATTACCCAAGGTCGCGGTATTTCCGTACACCGAGCAGACTGTGAGCAGCTAGAAGAGCTACGTCACCATGCACCAGAACGTATTATCGATACGGTTTGGGGCAGTGGCTTTGTTGGTTCCTATATCTTAACTGTTCGCGTTGAAGCAATGGAACGTGGTGGTTTGCTTAAAGATATCACTAGCTTGTTTGCAAACGAGAAGATCAAAGTGACCAGCATGAAGAGTCGTGTCGATTACCGCACTCAAATGTCGATCATGGACTTTGATTTGGAAGTGACCAACGTTGAGATTCTGCAGCGCGTTTCTAAACGAGTGGAACAGATTAAAGATGTTATGAGCGTGAAAAGGTTGGGATAACCCCAACTTAAGCGAAAGAAAAATAAAGGTGAGTGGTTTTGGCTGCTCACCTTTTTATTTGAATGAAAGTTCTTTAGATAGAAGATTTAAAGGAAGAAGAAAATGAGTCACCCGATTGAACAGCTTGAAGCGATTATGGCTAAGCTTCGTGACCCAGAAAGTGGTTGCCCTTGGGACCTAAAACAGAGTTTTGATACGATTGTACCGCACACCATTGAAGAGACCTATGAAGTGGTCGATGCGATTCAAAATCGAGATTGGCCGAATTTAAAAGAAGAGCTAGGCGATCTACTTTTCCAAGTTATTTTCTATAGTCAATTGGCTAAAGAGCAGCAACTGTTTGATTTTTCTGAAGTGGTGGAAAACGTCAATGAAAAGCTGACCCGTCGTCATCCTCATGTTTTCTCCGATGTTGAATTTGAATCCGATGAGCAAATCAATGCTAACTGGGAAGCAGAAAAAGCCAAAGAAAAAGCGCAGGTAGGAAAAAAAGAACAAAGTATTCTAGACTCAATACCAAATTCTCTGCCTGCGTTATCACGTGCCACAAAGATGCAAAAAAAATGCGCTAAGTTTGGCTTTGACTGGGACTCGATTGGCCCGGTTGTCGGTAAGGTTCAAGAAGAGATTGATGAAGTTATGGAAGAGGCGCTGCAAGTCTCCCGTGACGAAGAAAAAATTGAGTTGGAATTAGGTGACTTACTGTTTGCAACGGTGAACTTTGCGCGTCATTTGGGCAAAGATCCTGAGGTCGCTTTAAGTAAAGCCAACCTTAAATTTGCTAAACGTTTTAAAAGTGTTGAGGCGCTGGTGGCACAACAGGGCAAGCAGCTAACCGATTATGATTTAGAACAGTTAGATGCGTTTTGGGACAGAGTAAAAGCGCAAGAAGCAAAGAAAGGTAGTGGTAACTAATCCACCACTCGAATTTGATTTGAAGCAAAAAATAAAAAATTGCAGTGTGATAGATTTCACGTTGTGGCGGTTAAGGGCTTCTGGTATATTTATATCCCGTCCAGAAGAAATCCATTTTCCCTCATTCAACCAATTTCAGGTTAAACATGACGACAAATTACATTTTTGTTACTGGCGGGGTTGTATCCTCTCTAGGTAAAGGTATTGCAGCAGCATCGCTTGCGGCTATTTTAGAAGCTCGTGGTCTTAAAGTGACTATGATGAAGCTTGACCCTTACATTAACGTTGACCCAGGCACTATGAGCCCAACTCAACACGGTGAGGTGTTCGTCACGGAAGATGGCGCTGAAACTGACCTTGACCTTGGTCACTATGAGCGTTTCATTCGCACCAAAATGTCTAAGCGCAACAACTTCACTGCAGGTCGTGTTTACTCAGACGTTCTCGCTAAAGAGCGTCGTGGTGATTACCTAGGTGCAACCATTCAGGTTATCCCTCACATCACTAACGCAATCAAAGATCGTGTAATCTCTGGCGCTGAAGGCCATGATGTTGCGATCGTTGAAGTGGGTGGTACGGTTGGTGATATCGAATCTCTACCATTTATGGAAGCTATTCGTCAGCTTGCTGTAGAACTAGGCCGTGAACGCGCAATGTTCATGCACCTTACTCTAGTTCCTTACCTAGCCGCAGCAGGCGAAGTGAAAACTAAGCCGACTCAGCACTCAGTGAAAGAGCTGCTATCTATCGGTATCCAGCCAGACATCCTAGTTTGTCGCTCAGATCGCATGATCCCAGCAAACGAACGTAAGAAGATTGCTCTATTCTGTAACGTACAGGAAAAAGCCGTTATCTCTATGAAGGACGTAGATTCAATCTACAAGATCCCTCAACTAATTAAAGCTCAAGGTCTCGATGACCTAGTATGTTCACGCTTCGGCATTACAGCTCCAGAAGCTGATTTGTCAGAGTGGGAACAAGTCATCTACGAAGAAGCTAACCCAACGGGTGAAGTCACTATCGGTATGGTTGGTAAGTACATTGAACTGCCAGATGCATACAAATCAGTAAACGAGGCATTGAAGCACGCAGGTCTTAAGAACCGTCTAAGCGTGAAAATCAAATACGTAGATTCTCAAGATGTTGAGTCAAAAGGTGATGAAGCACTGGCTGGCCTTGACGCAATCCTTGTTCCTGGTGGTTTTGGCGACCGTGGTGTAGAAGGTAAGATCCTTGCGGCTAAATACGCTCGTGAAAACAAAGTACCTTACTTAGGTATCTGTCTAGGTATGCAAGTCGCACTGATTGAATACGCGCGCAACGTTGCGGGTATGGAAGGTGCGCATTCAACAGAATTTAACAAAGAGACGAAGTACCCTGTAGTTGGTCTTATCACTGAGTGGGTTGATGGCGAAGGTAACGTTGAAGAACGTACTGAAACGTCTGATCTTGGTGGTACTATGCGTCTTGGTTCACAGCTATGTCACCTAGAGAAAGGGACGAAAGCGCGTGAACTATACGGTAACGCGACAATCCATGAACGTCACCGTCACCGTTACGAAGTGAACAACGTTCTTCGTCCACAGATTGAAAAAGCAGGCCTGAAAGTATCGGGTCTATCTGCAGACAAGAAACTGGTAGAAGTGATTGAGAACCCAGCTCACCCTTGGTTTGTAGCGGCTCAGTTCCACCCAGAGTTCACTTCAACACCTCGCGATGGTCACCCACTATTTGCAGGTTTCGTGAAAGCGGCTGGTGAATACCAACGCGACGAATTAGAGAAGTAAAGGATACGGGCAGCAGCGTGTGTAGTGCTGCTGCCCTTAATTTTGACATTATATATTCAACGAGAAGGAAACATTCAATGTCTAAGATCGTTAAAGTTCTAGGTCGTGAAATCATCGATTCACGTGGTAACCCAACTGTAGAAGCTGAAGTACACCTAGAAGGCGGTTTCGTAGGTATGGCTGCTGCTCCATCTGGCGCATCAACTGGTTCACGCGAAGCTCTTGAGCTACGTGACGGCGACAAAGCTCGTTTCCTAGGTAAAGGTGTTCTTAAAGCTGTTGAAGCTGTAAACGGCGAAATCGCTGAAGCTCTAGTTGGTAAAGACGCTAAAGACCAAGCTGCAATCGACGCAGTAATGATCGACCTAGACGGTACAGAAAACAAATCTAAGTTCGGTGCTAACGCAATCCTAGCGGTTTCTCTAGCTAACGCTAAAGCTGCTGCAGCGGCTAAAGGCATGCCTCTATACGAGCACATTGCTGAACTAAACGGTACTGCTGGTCAGTTCTCTATGCCTCTACCAATGATGAACATCATCAACGGTGGTGAGCACGCAGACAACAACGTTGACATCCAAGAGTTCATGATCCAACCAGTTGGTGCTAAGACTCTTAAAGAAGGTCTACGTATCGGTGCAGAAGTATTCCACAACCTAGCTAAAGTTCTTAAGTCTAAAGGCTACAGCACTGCAGTTGGTGACGAAGGTGGCTTCGCTCCTAACCTTAAGTCTAACGCTGAAGCTCTAGAAGTTATCGCAGAAGCTGTTGCTGCTGCTGGTTACGAATTAGGTAAAGACGTTACTCTAGCTATGGACTGTGCTGCATCTGAGTTCTTCGACAAAGAAGCTGGCATCTACAACATGAAAGGCGAAGGTAAGACTTTCTCTTCTGAAGAGTTCAACCACTACCTAGCTGAGCTAGCTAACCAATTCCCAATCGTTTCTATCGAAGATGGTCTAGACGAGTCTGACTGGGATGGCTTTAAGCACCAAACTGAACTACTAGGTGACAAGCTTCAACTAGTAGGTGACGATCTATTCGTTACTAACACTAAGATCCTAGCTGAAGGTATCGAGAAAGGCGTAGCTAACTCTATCCTTATCAAGTTCAACCAAATCGGTTCTCTAACTGAGACTCTAGCTGCAATCAAGATGGCTAAAGACGCAGGTTACACAGCAGTAATCTCTCACCGCTCTGGCGAAACTGAAGATGCAACTATCGCTGACCTAGCGGTAGGTACAGCTGCAGGTCAAATCAAGACTGGTTCTATGAGCCGTTCTGACCGTGTTGCTAAGTACAACCAATTAATCCGTATCGAAGAAGCTCTAGGTTCTAAAGCTCCTTACAACGGTCTAAAAGAAGTTAAAGGTCAATAATTCGTTCTATTTGGCACTGTAGACGTCGTTGACTACAGAAAACTAACTTAGTCGTATAGGTATCTATGCTCCAAAGCTTAATTTTCTTTGTCGCCTTGCTACAGCACCAACTAGTTAGAATTACTATTTAGCTTTTAGTGAATGCCTCGCTTATGCGGGGCATTTTTTTGCCTAAAATCTGTCATTCCTTAAAGCGAAGCATGAGCGAGTATGGAATCTCTAAAAGTATGCATATAGTTTTAAGAGATCCCCAACTCGTTCGTCCTGCACTCTTGAGGATGACAAGGGCTTGTTTAGGCTGAGCGAATCGCCTCAACCCGACGCTTCTCCATTTCTTCTTTTATTCCCGCCCCCTTAAACCCATCCTTAATGATGTCTTGGACGTTGACTGAAAGGGCAGCCTGATAAGCGTGCTCAAAAATGGCTTTTTGCGGGTAGTCGATCTCTTCATGGTCTGTGCGACCACGGGAATCAGCCATACAGCAGAGTAAGATATCTTGCAGGCGATCCGGTTTACGCCATACATCAAATTTGTTGAGTATTTTAAGCTTGGTTTCAGGGCGAAGCTCGGCAGAACGATGAATATTAGAGTGTTGCTCGCAGACCATTAAGGCAAGGTCACGATACTCATTGGGGACTCTCACTCGTTCACACAAGCTCTTAATCAGCTTTAATCCGGTATGGCAGTGCATTTTATGACTTGGCCATTCAGATTCGGGCGTAACGCCTTTGCCAAGGTCATGCACTTGGGCTGCAAAGCGTACAACTAAAGAGTCACTTAACTTAGCTGCCTGATCCGCAACGAGTAGGGTATGAATGCCGGTATCGACTTCAGGGTGCCATTTTTCAGGTTGAGGTACACCAAACAAGGCATCAAGCTCGGGGAGTACAACACCCAATGCGCCACAGTCTCTAAGTACCTTCAAAAATATTTGCGGGCTTTGGGTAGAAAGAGACTTATGCCACTCTTGCCAAACGCGTTCTGGTGTTAGGTGATTTAGCTCTCCGGATTGAGCGATTTCACGCATCAAGAGCAGTGTCTCAGGGGCAACGGAAAAACCTAAATGATCGAGCTTGGCGGCGAAACGGGCGACTCGCAATACTCGCAGGGGATCCTCAGTAAAAGCATCAGAAACGTGACGTAAGATCCGATCTTCGAGATCGCGTCGACCGTTAAATGGATCGATGATATTGCCGTTAGGATCTTGCGCCATGGCATTGATAGTCAGATCGCGTCTGAGTAAGTCTTCTTCTAGGGTGACATCAGCGGCAAAGTAACATTCAAAGCCAGTATAACCTGAGCCTACTTTGCGTTCTGTTCTCGCAAGGGCATGCTCTTCTTTACTGTCTGGGTGAAGAAATACAGGAAAGTCTTTACCTACTGCGGTATAACCTTTTTTCAGTAGTTCTTCAGGTGTGGAGCCGACAACCACCCAGTCTTTATCATAGACATCAATATCTAGCAGTTTATCGCGAACTGCCCCACCAACAAGGTATCTTTGCACCTAGCTCTCCCTTTTCATCAGTTTGCCATTGGCTAATCGTGTCAGCAATGGTACTTTTCTTAGCACTAAATTCCCAGAGAAGAGAGTTATGTATCAACAACATTTTGCACTGACAGAGTTGCCATTTTCTATTGTGCCAAACTCTCGTTTCCTCTATCAAAGTCGACGCCATAAAGAAGCGATCTTCCAAATCCAAGCCGGACTAGGTGAAGGTGGGGGGTTCGCTATGCTGACGGGCGAAGTGGGAACGGGTAAAACGACCATTGCAAAATCGATACTTAAAACTCTAGCAGACAACACACGTGCAGGGCTGATTTTAAATCCTACCTTCTCGAATATAGAGCTATTAGAGGCGGTGTGTGATGAATTCGATATTCGCTATGAGCCGAATTCTTCGCTAAAGCAACTCAACCAACAGATCCATCACTTCTTGTTGGAGAATCATTCTAACCGGGTTCAAACCTTGCTGGTGATTGATGAGGCTCAGCATCTGTCTGCGGATGTTCTAGAACAGCTTCGCTTGCTGACCAACCTAGAGACGGAAAGCCAAAAGCTACTTAAGGTATTGCTGATTGGTCAGCCTGAGTTACAGCAAAAACTGCAAATGCCTCAGTTAAGGCAGTTAGCGCAGCGTATTACAGGCCGTTATCATCTACTGCCGCTTAACCAAGATGAGACCAGAGATTACATTAAGTTCCGTCTTACTTTGGCTGGTGGTTCTCCTGACTTGTTTTCAGCACAATCGATTCGGTATATTGCCCGCCACACGCAGGGGATTCCCCGCCTTATCAACCTAGTCTGTGATGCCTGCCTTAAGCAAGCCTACAGCATTGGTGAATCGCAACCCTCTCATGCAACGGTGGCGCTTACATGTGATGAGGTGATGAGTTTTCAAACTGGCTCGGTTTTGCCAGTGACAACGAAAGCCACGTCAACAAACAAAGCCTTGTCGCCCCGTTTACTCTCATTGTTAGTGGCGGGGGCGTTATCTATCGGCGCCTATTATGCGACGCCAGTGTTAGTCACTCCGACAATAACCCACCAACTACACCAGCAATATCCAGCGGTTGGCAATACTCAGCAGCAGAAGCAAGTGTTTCCACAGGAGCTGAGTTCTCTGCTCAATCAAGCGAATAGTCAGGAAGCAGCAATTGCTTCACTGTATAAAGTCTGGGGTTACCGCGCTTCTGTGTTGGATCAACTGTGTTTGGAGAATGGTGAGGGGCTTTTTCGCTGTGTACTTGAAAAAGGTTCTCTTGAACAGCTTGCAGAGAAAAACGTGCCTGTTGTGCTGACATTGGATATTGAGCAGCAACCTCGTTTCGCGGTCTTGTACCGACTTTCTGAAACCAAAGTATCGCTGTTGGTCAACGACCAAATCATCGAGTTTGAACGCCAATGGTTAAGTCGCATATGGCAAGGCGAATATCGAGAGATTTGGCAGAGCTACTGGAATGAAACTTTGAAGCTAGGAATGACAGGCGAAGCGATTGCAGTGCTCGATAAGCATCTATCTCAAGTGTTAGGAGAAAAGGCATCAGGACAAACTCAGTTTAATCAACAGATCAAGCAGAAAGTCGAGTTGTTTCAGCGTTGGCAGGGGCTAACGGTGGATGGCATTGCTGGTAAAAAAACATTGCGCTTACTGGAAAGACTTTCTCAGCCACAAGCGCCTTCATTAACGTCTCGCGAGGTCAGTTCTAATGTCTAAAGTCATGCAAGCCTTGGAACGTTCAGAGCGTAGCCATCAGACTCTTGCTTCTGCAAATCAACCTCTTAGCCACTCCTTGATGCAACAGCAGAGTGAGCCAAATAATAAACGACACATCGCTTTCGCCGTCGTTCCGCCACTGTTAATCGCTGCATTCATGGTGTACGACACCTATCAATCTGAAAAACAACAATGGGTGCAACAGAATGTCTCTCAGACGGTGCTCGTTGAGGTGCCTTTTGAATACCATATTGAGCAAGCGCCAGACTTTGGTCAATTGGCAGTCACTTATCGAGATGAAACGACGATAGATCAAAGGGATTGGTTAAGCCAAGCCGAGAAGGATGTTAACCCACTAGCTAAAGAGGTGTTTGAGCCAGTAGAGCGCAGTGAGAATCTTGCTTCAACCAACAAGGATGATCTTTTGTCTGGGTTAGACTTATCGCAACTTTCCCCAGAATTAGCACAACGTTTTGAATCCGCCGTTAACGCGAATGCAAAGCAAGAATCTCGGGCATACAGCAGTGAAGCTTCTCATCTTTCTCAGCAAGCGGAACGCTGGTATGGAAAGTTACCTGCCATGAACTTCCAGACTCATGTCTATTCGAGTAAGCCAAATAAGCGTTGGGTTAAGATTAATGGTGTAGAATACAACCAAGGTGACTGGGTGAGCGATGATATTGAGTTAGTTTCTATTGAGCAGCAGTCTTGCCTAATTCGCTTTAAAGGTGAGTTAATAGAAGTACCAGCGCTGTATGACTGGAAAGGCTAGCGTTTAGTGCAATTAAACGAACAAAAAAGGTCACGGATGTGACTAATGCCAGTCAGTTAAGCTGACTGGCATTTTTTTTTCTGTTCGTTGCATATTTCTTGGGTTTCAGTTTCACCCAACGAGGATAACTTCTATCTTCTCTTCGAGGTGGTAGGATAAACATAGATATT
>Ga0213830_1000278_pt1 | contig 53141 bp, 53 predicted proteins | sample SWATP11_FD_161661 | JGI IMG/M metagenome (GOLD analysis project Ga0213830, IMG submission 161661) | Coastal seawater microbial communities from Marineland, Florida, United States - SWA TP1 #1 | ecosystem: Environmental > Aquatic > Marine > Coastal | place: USA: Florida | collected 2016-08-06 | reverse complement strand
GGCAAGAGAAAGTGCTGTCGTTAATTGCAAAAGAAAAGGCTCCTGAATAAATTCAGAAGCCTTTATAAACTAACCAGAAGATCGGTCAATGGATCATCAAATATTTCTTATCTGATCGGCATTAACCATCTGGTCGCTTTTTTAATCACTAAAACTTAGTGTGCTAATGCAAAATTATACTTTCTTCTTCGCCGCTTGAATAACACGTAATTGTGCTACTGCGCGAGCTAATTCAGAAGCAACTTCAGCATAATCTACATCGTCACTTTGCGCATTCATGTGCTCTTCTGCGCGTTGTTTCGCTTCTAGTGCAGCTTGTTCATCTAGATCGTCAACACGGGCAGCAACGTCAGCCAATACAGTTACGTTATTTGGCTGAACTTCTAACATGCCACCAGATAAGTAGATGATTTCTTCTTCACCACCGTACTTAACAATACGAGCCATACCAGGTTTTAGTGAGGTCAGTAAAGGTGCATGACCAGGCATAATACCTAATTCACCTTCACTACCTGTGATCTGTAATGATTCAATACGACCAGAAAATAAGCTTTCTTCGGCACTTACTACATTAAGATTTACAGTTGTTAAAGACATATTGACCTCCTAAATAAGGTGACCATTAAACTGGCCACCCGCTTTCATTACATGCTTTTCGCTTTTTCAGCTGCTTCTTCGATAGAACCAACCATGTAGAAAGCTTGCTCTGGTAAATGATCGTACTCACCTGCAAGAATTGCTTTAAAGCCACTAATTGTGTCTTTAAGTGGTACGTACTTACCTGGAGAACCAGTAAATACTTCAGCAACGAAGAACGGCTGAGATAAGAAACGCGTGATCTTACGAGCACGGTCAACAGTTTGCTTATCTTCTTCAGACAATTCATCCATACCTAAGATAGCGATGATGTCTTTAAGTTCTTTATAACGTTGAAGTGTAGACTGAACGCCACGTGCAACTTCATAGTGCTCAGCACCAACCACTAATGGGTCAAGCTGACGAGAAGTTGAATCTAGTGGATCGATAGCAGGGTAGATACCTTGCGCTGCGATGTCACGAGAAAGTACAACTGTCGCGTCTAAGTGAGCAAACGTTGTTGCTGGGCTCGGGTCAGTCAAGTCATCCGCAGGTACGTATACCGCTTGGATTGATGTGATTGAACCAGTCTTAGTTGAAGTAATACGCTCTTGAAGTACACCCATTTCTTCAGCTAGTGTTGGTTGGTAACCTACCGCTGATGGCATACGACCTAGTAGTGCTGATACCTCTGTACCCGCAAGAGTATAACGATAGATGTTATCAACGAAGAAAAGTACGTCACGACCTTCGTCACGGAACTTCTCAGCCATTGTCAAACCAGTCATCGCAACACGTAAGCGGTTACCCGGTGGCTCATTCATCTGACCGTATACAAGCGCTACTTTATCAAGTACGTTTGAATCGTTCATTTCGTGGTAGAAATCGTTACCTTCACGAGTACGCTCACCAACACCTGCGAATACAGAGTAACCACTGTGTTCGATAGCGATGTTACGGATAAGCTCCATCATGTTAACGGTTTTACCAACACCAGCACCACCAAATAGACCAACTTTACCACCCTTAGCGAATGGACATACCAAGTCGATTACTTTGATACCAGTTTCTAATAATTCGTTTGAAGCTGCTTGCTCTTCATAAGAAGGTGCTTCACGGTGAATTGACCACTTTTCTTGCTCGCCAATTGGACCAGCTTCGTCAATTGGTTCACCTAAAACGTTCATAATACGACCAAGTGTTTCAGTACCTACTGGCACTTGGATCGGATTACCTGAATTTACTACGTTCAGACCACGACGCAAACCGTCAGATGAACCCATAGCGATAGCACGAACTACGCCACCACCAAGCTGCTGTTGTACTTCTAGTACAAGGCCACTTAGGTCACCTTCAGTTACATTTAATGCGTCATATACCTGAGGTACAGCATCTTGTGGGAATTCTACATCCACAACTGCGCCAATGATTTGGACGACTTTACCTGCACTCATGTTTATTCCTCTTAAAGTTTAAACTTTGCCTACACCGCTGCCGCACCAGCAACAATCTCACTCAATTCTTGAGTAATGCTTGCTTGACGCGCTTTGTTGTATACTAATTGTAAGCTGTCGATTAGGTCACCCGCGTTATCTGTTGCGGCTTTCATTGCAACCATACGAGCAGCTTGCTCACATGCGAGGTTTTCAACCACGCCTTGGTATACCTGAGATTCTGTATAACGAACCAATAGCTGATCTAACAACGATTGTGCATCAGGCTCGTATAAATAATCCCAACGATGTTGAATTGCGTCATCATCTGACTTAGGCAAAGGTAAAAGTTGATCGATTGTCGGCTGCTGCGTCATTGTGTTTACAAACTTGTTGTAAACGACGTACAGCTTATCTATTTCGCCATTATCATAGGCATTCAGCATAACCTTAACACTACCGATAAGGTCAGTTACTGAAGGGCTATCACCCAAACCTGATACTTGTGCAGTTACTTTAGCGCCCATGTTGTTAAAGAATGCTGTCGCTTTTGAACCAACAACAGCAAACTCAACTTCAACGCCTTCGTTCTGATGCTTAGCCGCATCAGCAAGTACTTGTTTAAATAAGTTAATATTTAAACCACCACACAGACCACGGTCTGTTGAGACGACAATATAGCCTACGCGCTTAACCTCACGCTCATCCAAATATGGATGGCGATATTCAAGGTTACCTAGCGCGATGTGACCGATCACATTTCGCATATTTTCAGCGTATGGACGAGAGGCAGCCATAGCATCTTGCGCTTTACGCATTTTACTGGCTGCAACCATTTCCATCGCGCTGGTGATCTTCTGTGTATTTTGTACACTTCCAATCTTCGATTTTATCTCTTTAGCGCCGGACATGACTATTTCTCTCCGAAAAGGTTAACTAATTACCAAGTTTGCGTAGCTTTGAAAGATTCAATCGCTTTCGCTAAACCTGCTTCGATATCTTTATCGTAGTTACCGCTTTCGTTGATAGTAGCCATCAATTCAGCGTGCTCATTGTTTACATAGCTATGTAACGCTGCTTCAAAATCAACGATCTTGTTGATTTCGATGTCAGTTAAATAGCCTTTTTCAGCTGCAAACAACGATACCGCTGTTTCTGCAATTGACAATGGGCTGTATTGCTTTTGCTTCATCAATTCAGTAACACGTTGACCATGCTCAAGCTGTGCACGTGTTGCTTCATCAAGATCTGATGCGAATTGAGCGAAAGCTGCTAGCTCGGCATATTGTGCCAATGCTAGGCGGATACCACCACCAAGCTTCTTGATGATCTTAGTTTGTGCAGCGCCACCAACACGAGATACCGAGATACCTGCGTTAACCGCTGGACGAATACCTGAGTTAAATAAGTTTGACTCAAGGAAGATCTGACCATCAGTAATTGAAATTACGTTGGTTGGTACGAATGCAGAAACGTCACCCGCTTGTGTTTCAATGATAGGTAAAGCTGTTAAAGAACCTGTTTTGCCTTTAACTTCACCGTTAGTGAAACGCTCAACATACTCTTCGCTTACACGAGCAGCACGCTCTAGTAGACGTGAGTGCAAGTAGAAAACGTCACCTGGATATGCTTCACGTCCTGGTGGACGACGTAATAGCAATGAAATTTGACGGTAAGCAACGGCTTGCTTAGACAAATCATCATATACGATTAGTGCATCTTCACCGCGGTCACGGAAGTACTCACCCATTGTACAACCAGAGTAAGCAGATAAATATTGAAGTGCGGCAGCTTCAGAAGCTGATGCAACTACAACAATTGTGTTTGAAAGAGCGCCGTGCTCTTCTAAGCTACGTACAAGGTTAGCAACAGTAGATGCTTTTTGACCGATAGCTACATAAACACACTTAATGCCAGTGTTTTTCTGGTTGATAATTGCATCTAGTGCAATTGCTGATTTACCGATTTGACGGTCACCGATGATAAGCTCACGTTGACCACGACCGATTGGGATCATAGAGTCAATTGACTTGATACCAGTTTGTACTGGTTGGTCAACTGATTTACGGTCGATAACACCAGGAGCAACTACTTCTACTGGAGCAAAACCGTCGTTTTCGATCGGACCTTTACCATCAATAGGCTCACCTAGTGTATTCACAACACGACCTAATAGGCCGCGTCCTACTGGTACTTCCAAAATACGGCCAGTACCTTTAACTTTTACGCCTTCAGCTAGGTCCGCGTAAGGACCCATAACTACCGCACCTACCGAATCACGGTCAAGGTTTAACGCGATAGCGTAACGGTTACCAGGAAGTTCGATCATCTCACCTTGCATTACGTCTGCAAGACCGTGGATGCGAATAATACCATCTGTTACAGAAACGATAGTACCTTCGTTACGAGCTTCGCTGACAACGTCGAACTGTTCAATACGTTTTTTGATCAGTTCGGCGATTTCAGTGGAATTCAGTTGCATGCTCTGTTCCCCAATTAAGATTGTAGTGTTGAAGCTAAACGGTTCAATTTACCACGAACTGAACCATCGATTACGTTGTCGCCTGATTTAATAACAAGGCCTGAAACAACACTTTCGTCAACATTACAATTGAGCTTTACTTTACGAGCCAAACGCTTTTCAAGCGCGGCGCTTAATGTATTTACTTGTTCTGCCGTTAATTCAACAGCAGAGGTTACATCCACAACAGCTTCTTTTTCATATTCAGTTTTTAGTGCACTGAATTGTTGAGCAACTTGTGGTAGCACCAATAAGCGATCGTTTTCAGCCATCACCTTAATAAGGTTTTGGCCGTTACTGTCTAATTGCTCATCACAAACCTTTAAGAACAGCTCTTGAGCTTGTTCTACTGACGCACCACCAGAAAGGTAAGCAGTCATAGTTTCGTTCTGTGCAACTTCTGCAGCAAAAACCAGCATAGATAACCAGTTGTCTACAGAGTTAGTTTCGACAGCATAGTCGAACGCTGCTTTAGCGTAGGGACGAGCGACGGTTGTCAATTCAGACATAGCTCTTTCCCCTCTTAAAGTTCAGCTACAAGTTTATCTAAGATGTCGCTATGCGCAGCGGCATCAATTGAACGCTCGAGAATTTTCTCAGCACCAGTTACAGCCAGAACAGCTACTTGTTTACGTAGTTCTTCTTTAGCACGGTTACGTTCAGTCTCAATTTCTGCATGGCCAGCAGTGATGATTTTCTCTTTCTCTGCTTGTGCCTTTTCAGCAGCTTCTTCAACTATTTGCGCTTCACGCTTTTTAGCAGCTTCAATTATTTCAGCCGCTTGCGCTTTTGCTTCTTTTAGTTGAGCCGTAGCTTTTTCCTGAGCTAACTCAAGATCTTTAGCAGCACGGTCTGAAGCAGCCAAGCCGTCAGCAATGGTCTTTTGACGAGTTTCGATAGCACCGATAATTGGTGGCCATACGAACTTCATACAGAAAATTACGAATACGACAAATGCGATCATTTCACTGATAAAAGTGACATTTACGTTCATTTGTGTACCTCCTATTAATTAATCAGTTAAAAAAGACTTTTCAGTTAATTAGCCAATTTTAACGAATAGGATGTATAGACCCATTGCAACACCGATGATTGCGATCGCATCGATTAGACCAGCAACGATAAACATTTTTACTTGTAACTGTGGTGCTAGTTCTGGTTGACGAGCAGCAGACTCTAAGAACTTACCACCTAATAAACCGAAACCAATCGCTGTACCAAGTGCACCTAAGCCGATTAGTAACGCAGCAGCTACGTATAGTAAACCTAAGTTTTCCATTTTTATCTCCGATATTTAAAAGTAAAATTAAAAGTTAAAAATTAAATTTTTTTGTTGGGGCATCCTGCCCTCTGTCTCTTGGCTGACTTAAAAGCCACCTCCATTAATCACCAAGAGACTAGTGATCTTCGTGCGCTAAGCTCAAGTAAACTATCGTTAGCGTCATAAAAATAAATGCTTGTAATGGGATAACTAACAAGTGGAACGCTGCCCACATGAAGTGCGGACCAAAGATCTGCCACACACCCATTGTTGCAATAAGAATAAAGATTAATTCACCCGCGTATAAGTTACCGAATAGACGAAGCGCTAGTGATAACGGGCGCGCTAGAAGGGTAACAATCTCAAGTACAAAGTTAAGCGGGTATAACGTCCAGTGACCGAAAGGCTGCGTGCTTAGCTCTTTAATGAAGCCGCCGATACCTTTAACTTTCACTGAGTAGTAAAGAATTAACCAGAAAACACCTAGCGCTAGCGCCAATGTCATGTTTATATCTGTTGTCGGTACTGACTTAATGTAGTTAATTCCTACTAATCCAGCTACTGTTGGAATTAAATCAACTGGTACCCAATCCATTGCGTTCATTAACAATACCCATACAAAGATAGTTAATGAAAGTGGCGCAATTACAGGGTTTTTACCGTGGAATGTACTTTTAACACTATCGTCAACAAACTCAACGATCATCTCAACAGCACATTGCAATTTACCTGGAACGCCTGTTTCAGCTTTCTTTGCAACAGAACGGAAGATAAGTAAGAACACCATACCTAAGAATAAAGACCACCCTAATGTATCGATGTGTAATGTCCAGAAGCCAGCATCAGCACAACTTTTGTTGAATGCAACGCCGCCGTCGACCATACACATTTTAGCATTAGTCAAATGGTGTCCAATATACTCTTGGCTGGTAATTTCAGCACCTGAAGCCATATTTTAGTCCTAATGATTAAAGTTAAAATTTAAAATTTTTAAAAAATATTGGTGTTAGTAACGGTATCACCATTACTAAACTTAAAACGCCAAAAAAGGGTAACGGAACGATCACTAAAAATTTCAAGGCTAGTGCAACTAAAAACGCCGTTAATCCTAATTTTAACTTCACGCCACTGTAGAAAGATTCCACGACTTTCCTGGACGCTTGTGCTCCCGCATAGCTGAATGCTTTATACGCAAACACACAGTTAGGGACGATTACAGCCAATCCACCGCATAAGGCAGATATCGCGGCTTGTCGCCCTAACGTTAAAAAACTCAATAAAGCACAAGAAATTACGACTACAACCATTAACATGATTTGTAAAAATGCCAGTTTTCGTCCGGTTTTCGTTAAATTGTTTCTTTTCACACTTAAATCTACCGGTTAAACCACGAAAACCTTCGTAAAACTTGTACATTTTTAAAGCATAATTTGGAACTTTAAAAATCCGACGCAAGTATACTGAATTACGCCATTATTGCAACAAAAGAGGGCATATGATGCCCTCTAAATGTGCGATTATTTAATTAAATCGATGATATTTGAAAAAATGATGACAACGGCAGCTAAAAAGAACCAAATCGTCCAATTATGCCGTCTAATTCTTCAAGATTAGTGTAAGAAATAACAAGTTTACCTTTGCCTTTTTTATTATGATCGATAGAAACCTTAGAGCCTAACTTTTCACTGAGGTTTAGTTCGAGTGCCTTGGTATCAGGATCTTTCTCTTTGACTTGTTTTGGTTTCTCAGGGGATTGTATTTTCTTAATCAACGCTTCTGTTTCGCGAACCGTTAGTTCCTTAGCGACAACCGTACGTGCAGTATTGGTTTGCAGGTCATCTTCAAGCGCTAACAATGCACGTGCGTGACCCATTTCTAAGTCACCATGCTCTAATAGCGTCTTTACTTCATCGTTCAGGTTATTTAAACGTAAAAGATTTGTTACAGTTGTACGAGATTTTCCTACAGCATCGGCCACTTCTTGATGCGTTAATTCAAATTCAGTTAATAAGCGTTCAAGCGCAATCGCTTCTTCCATCGCGTTAAGATCTTCGCGCTGGATATTTTCGATAAGCGCCATTGCGACAGCTGCTTCATCAGGGACTTCTTTAACTAAACAAGGAATAATATCAATGTTCGCAATTTGTGCAGCTCGCCAACGACGTTCACCCGCTATTATTTCGTATTGGTCTTTAGCAATAGAACGCACCACGATAGGCTGGATAATCCCCTGCGCTCGTATAGAGTTTGCCAACTCTTCTAATGCGTCTGCCGACATGTCTTTACGTGGCTGATACTTACCTGGTTGCAACTGTTCAATAGGTAACTGTTTCAATTCATTGTCGTTAGCAACTGATGTAGCAGATTCAATTGTTTCAATATCTGATTCAGGTTCTGAATTTTTACGTGGTGCATTTGTTAATAATGCGTCTAAGCCGCGACCTAGACCTCTACGTTTAGAAGGGCTCATATTTATCCTTGCAACGACGGTGTTACAGTTGTCTTTTGTTGTGATTCTTGTTCTGTTCGGCGAAGCACTTCACCCGCCAGTGCCAAATAGGCCTTAGCACCAGTTGAAGACTTATCATAATACATAGCAGGTGCGCCAAAACTTGGCGCTTCAGCTAAACGAACGTTTCTTGGAATTACCGTTCGATAAACCTTGTCTCCAAAATGACGTTTAAGCTGCTCAGAGACATCATTTGCCAAACGATTACGCGGATCATACATAGTGCGAAGTATCCCTTCAATATGAAGATCACCATTAACAACGGCTGTTAGTTGAGAAATGGTATCCATCAGCGCGGTCAAACCTTCCAATGCATAATATTCACATTGCATTGGCACTAATACAGAATCTGCGGCCGTCATCGCATTAACCGTCAGCATGTTAAGTGAAGGTGGACAATCAATAATGATAAAATCGTAAGCAGACCGAACTGGTGCTAATGCGTTTTTCAAACGTTGCTCACGCGCAAAAAACTCCATCAACTTGATTTCAGCAGCGGTAACATCAGTATTGGCGGCAATAAGATCATAAACCCCGGATGTATTTTTGCATACAACTTCATCGAATGGTTTTTCGTCAATTAATAATTCATAACAAGTGGCTGCGACTTCATATTTGTCGATACCGCTCCCCATGGTTGCATTTCCCTGAGGATCAAGATCGATCAATAAGACTTTTCGCTTGGTAGCAGCTAGTGAGGCAGCCAAGTTGACTGCAGTGGTTGTTTTGCCAACACCACCTTTTTGGTTCGCAACCGCGATGATTTTTCCCACAAAAACCTCTATCGTCGTATTATTCTTGTTAGACTTTCTTCAATTCAACTAAGTGACGTTCACCAACCAGTGATGGCACATGCACTTCGTGACTTGTTACTAATTCTATACCATCTGGCAACTGCTGTAATTCACTTTCAGGATATTGTCCTTTTAGCGCGTAAAATCTGCCTGTTTGTGGCGCGATTAAATGATGACACCAAGACACCATATCTTCAAGTGACGCAAACGCACGACTTAATACTCCATCAAAAGGTTGCTCGGGCTGGAATTGTTCCACACGAGAGAGCATCGGTGTGACATTTGTAAGTTTTAATTGAAATACAACTTGGCGTAAAAACGTAATACGTTTGCCGAGACTATCCAATAATACAAAATTTTTTTCAGGATACAATATGGCTAATGGAATACCAGGTAACCCCGGCCCAGTGCCAACGTCAATAAATGAATTTCCCGTTAGAAATTTACCTACCGATATACTATCTAGAATATGCTTTACCAGCATTTCCATCGGATCTCTTACCGAGGTTAGGTTATATGCTTTGTTCCATTTGTTGAGTAATTCAACGTAAGTTAAGAGTTGTGTTTTTTGAGCATCCGTTAGCACGATGTCAGTCTGTGTTAAAAGATGCTCTAGCTCTGTGGCTAAGGACATGATGTTATTCTCTACAGCTATGCAGTTTTGCGTAGTAAACCATGTTTTTTCAAATACACAAGCAATAATGATATTGCTGCGGGGGTAATCCCTGAAATTCTCGACGCTTTGCCGATCGTTTCAGGTTTTGCTTCAGTTAGTTTCGCAACCACTTCATTCGATAGTCCTGAAATTTGGCTGTAATCGAAATCAGTAGGGATCAGTGTATCTTCATGACGCTTTTTCTTTGCGATATCATCAAGTTGACGGTCGATATAGCCGGCATACTTGATTTGAATTTCAACTTGTTCAGCCGCTTGTTGATCATCTAAGTTCGCACCTAAACCATTGATAGACATCAAGTCTTTATAGTTAACTTCTGGACGACGCACTAGGTCTTCTAAGCTATTTTCACGACTAATAGGTGTTTTAAGCAATTGATTCACTTGCTCCACCTCTGGGTGATCCTTGTGGATCCACGTCGTTTTTAAGCGCTGCTTTTCTTGCGTGATATTTTCCATTTTTTCGTTAAAACGTCGCCAACGATTTTCATCTACTAAACCAAGTTTATGACCGAGTTCAGTTAAACGAATATCCGCATTGTCTTCACGCAATAACAAACGATATTCGGCACGTGATGTAAACATGCGATAAGGTTCTTTAGTACCTAGCGTCGCGAGATCATCAATTAATACGCCCATATACGCTTGATCGCGACCAAGGATCAATTCATCTTTGCCTTGCACGCGAGCTGCAGCATTCGCGGCTGCAATTAATCCTTGTGCGCCAGCTTCTTCATAACCAGTCGTACCATTGATTTGGCCAGCAAAATACAAATTGCCGATAAACTTACTTTCAAGAGTTTGTTTAAGATCGCGCGGATCAAAGAAATCATATTCGATGGCATAACCTGGACGGGTAATATGCGCGTTTTCAAAGCCTTTAATCGAACGAACTAAATCCATTTGTACATCAAACGGCAAGCTCGTTGATATGCCATTAGGGTAGATTTCATGCGTCGTTAAACCTTCAGGTTCAACAAAGATTTGGTGCGTGTCTTTATCTGCGAATCGAGTAATCTTGTCTTCAATTGAAGGACAATAACGCGGCCCAACCCCTTCAATCACTCCAGTATACATCGGCGAACGATTTAAACCGTTACGAATAATGTCGTGCGTATTACTGTTGGTATGCGTGATATAACAAGATATCTGCTGAGGATGATCGTTTTCAGATCCCATAAATGAAAATACGGGTCGAGGAGTGTCGCCCGGTTGTTCTTCCATTACAGAAAAATCAAGGGTTCTGGCGTCTAGTCTCGGTGGTGTACCTGTTTTTAAACGATCCATTCTAAATGGAAGATCACGTAATCTAGCCGCCAAGTTAACACTCGCAGGATCACCTGCACGACCACCTTGATAATTATTCAAGCCAATATGTATTTGCCCAGCGAGGAAAGTTCCTACAGTTAAAACAACGGCTTGCCCTTTAAACTTGAGGCCCATTTGGGTTGAAACACCAACAATACGATCATTTTCAAGAAGGAGATCATCACATGGTTGTTGGAAGATCGTTAAGTTAGGTTGATTTTCAAGAGTTGAACGTACAAAAGCCTTGTATAGCGCACGGTCTGTTTGTGCACGCGTTGCTCGTACTGCAGGACCTTTACTTGCGTTCAGTGTACGAAATTGGATCGCAGCGTGATCTGTAGCTGTAGCCATGATCCCACCTAACGCGTCAATTTCTTTAACTAAATGTCCTTTACCAATACCACCAATTGCAGGATTACAAGACATTTGTCCTAAGGTATCAATGTTATGAGTCAACAATAATGTTTTACAACCCATACGTGCAGACGCTAAAGCTGCTTCTGTACCGGCATGACCACCACCTACGACGATCACTTCAAATGACTCTTGATACCACATGGAATAACGACCTATCTAAATTAAAGATTCTTAAAAAAGGGCACGTATTTTACCTTTTTTTTAACTTGAAAGGAAAGATCAATTTGATGAAAAGATCTTGAGAGGATCATTAATAAATAATATAGATCTATTTAAAGATCTTATTATTATTTCTTATTAGATCCACATGATCTTGTGTATAACTTATTCTAGGCCTTACACATCAATACTTTCGGGATGATCCTTTCCTGTGATCAAACATTGATCTACTGTGATATATCCTTTGATCAAATAGCTGTTTTATCCACAAACAAAATTAGCCTAGATCTTATTTACGGAATAATAATAGTTAATCCACTAACTTATACCGACTTTATTCACAATGGTTAAAAAAAATAGTTACTTTTGTGGATAAACTATTAACTCTTTGGGTGTAATTGATCTTTGTTGGCAATGATCCATTCTTGCGCGGCGGTTTCTGGATCGATATCTTGTTGCATATCCAGTGTGAATATCGAAATTAATTCCTTGCAACCTTTTGAAATTAAGGAATTTTTGATATTTTTGGCGGCAAAGCAGAAGGTATCATAATTACTATCACCAGTGCCGATCACAAAGAAATTGAGTGGGGATAGATCACGATCATCATTCTCTAAGGCATTCGCAAAGGATTGGATATTGTCAGGGTAGTCACCCGCACCATGCGTAGATGTGCAAATGAGCCATATTTGATCGTCTGTCGGAATTTCACTTATTTCTGGTGTTAAGTGTGTTGTTACCTGATGACCAAGTTCAGATAGAGTTTCTTCACACGCTTCAGCAACATATTCAGTGCCACCTAACATACTGCCAACAATGATTTGGATATTCGCCATTAACTTATTTACCTATACAAAATGATGAAAAGATTTGTCCTAGCAGATCGTCATTGGTAAATTCACCCGTGATCGTATTTAGGGCTTCCTGACAAAGTCTAAGCTCTTCTGCGAGTATTTCGCCTGCCACGTAGGCCTCTAACTGTTCTAAACCTATGAGTAAGTGGTTGTGTGCCGTTTCAAGCGCACTTAAGTGTCTTCTACGTGCCATAAAGCTGCCTTCACTTGCACCCTGGTAGCCCATGATGGTTTTTAAATGATCTTTTAGTAACTCAACACCTTGGTTGTTTCTCGCTGACAATGCGATAGTGGTTTGCTCGTCTTTAGTGGAAATACCGATCGGAATACCACTGAGATCCGCTTTGTTTTGGATAATGGTAAGGCCAATGTTTTCGGGAAGTTTTGCCAGAAAGTCGGGCATTAGCGTATTAATATCAACATTTAGGTCTTTTTCTGTATCTATCATGAGTAATACACGATCAGCTTTGGCGATTTCCTGCCATGCGCGTTCAATACCGATTTGTTCTACTTTATCTGCACTTTCTCGGATCCCTGCGGTATCAATAATATGTAGCGGCATGCCGTCGATATGAATTTGCTCTGATAATACGTCGCGAGTGGTGCCTTCGATGTCTGTCACTATCGCGGTTTCTTTGCCGCTGAGCGCATTGAGTAGACTCGATTTTCCGGCATTGGGCTTGCCTGCGATAACAACACGCATACCTTCGCGCATTAGACTGCCTTGTTGCGCTTGAGCACGTACACTGGCAATCGCATCTATTAATGCTTTTAGATCTGAAACAACTTTCTCATCAGCAAGAAAATCAATTTCTTCTTCAGGGAAATCTATTGCGGCCTCAACATACATGCGTAAATGAATGGTATCGTCGACAAGTTGATGCACAAGCTTAGAGAAGTCGCCCTGCAATGAATGTAATGCACATCTAGCGGCTTGCTCAGAACTGGAATTGATGAGATCCGCGATCGCTTCAGCCTGTGTTAAATCTAGCTTATCATTCAAGAAGGCTTGTTCGCTAAATTCACCTGGATTTGCCATTCTGATGCCGTCGAGGGCGATAATTTCTTTGAGTAACATGTCGAGAATTACAGGACCACCATGTCCTTGCAGTTCAAGTACATCTTCTCCGGTAAATGAGTTAGGCCCTTTAAAATAGAGGGCAATGCCTTGATCGATGGCTTGCCCTTGCGCGTCTTTGAAAGGTAAGTATTCAGCTTTTCTGAGCTCAGGTACCTTACCTAATACTGCTTTGGCGACTTCTGCAACCTTAGGTCCTGAAACTCTGATGATTCCTACACCGCCACGACCAGGTGGGGTTGCCTGTGCCGCAATGGTTTCTTTAGCGGCGATTACTGATGTGCTGTTAGGCATGGACTATCCAATTTAACTGTTGATAACGCAATGGCGATATTATAAACGGATAGGTTTGGGGATGGTATGAAAAAGGCCAGTTTAATACTGGCCTTTTTGGGAATGCATTGCTTATTTCGCTTTTACTTTCTCTAGATTACTGAATATTATCTTCATCTGGATGATTGAAATCACATTACTGATGAACCAGTAAAGTACGAGACCCGCTGGGAACCAGAAAAAGAAGATAGTAAACATAACTGGCATGTACTGCATTATCTTTTGCTGCATTGGATCTTGAATGGTCATCGGTTGCATTTTTTGCATCACATACATACTGATACCCATTAGAATCGGCAAAATGTAGTATGGATCTTTTGATGAAAGATCTTGTAGCCATAGACCAAATGAAGCGTGGCGTAATTCAACACTTTCTAAGAATACCCAGTACAATGCTAAGAAAATAGGCATTTGTATCAATAATGGTAAGCATCCACCCGCTGGGTTAACTTTTTCCTTGCGGTATAACTCCATCATGCCTTGTGACATCTTTTGGCGATCATCACCGTAACGTTCTTTCAATGCGGTAAGTTTAGGTTGTAACTCACGCATTTTGGCCATTGAGGTATATTGCGCCTTAGTTAACGGGTACATTACGCCCTTCACGATAATAGTAATAATGATGATCGCTAAGCCCCAGTTCACTACAAGGGCTTGAATTTGCAATAACAGCCAATGTAGTGGGGCGCTGATCATAAACAAAAATCCAAAATCAACGGTTAAATCTAAGCCATCAGCAATTTTAGCAAGTGAATCTTGAATTTTTGGACCAACATAAAATTGTGCTGATGTTGTACCTTGCGAATTGGCATCGATAGTTAATGTGGGTGCCTTAAAACCAATAACTGCGTCTTGGCTACCTGTAAAGCTGGTATAAAGGTTGTTTACGTCACTTGCATTAGGGATCCAAGCTGATACAAAGTAATGTTGTAGCATGGCAACCCAACCACCTTGTGTGGTTTTATTCAGGTTTGCGTCAGCAATATCTTCAAAGTCGTACTTTTCATAGCGTTCTTCTGACGTTGAATAAGCAGCACCACGGTATGTTGGGATCAATGCACTTGATTTATCGACTAGTGATGATTGTTTCAATTGTGCATACAGTTGTACACTAATAGGCTCTGCGCTGGTGTTGTTGATAATGTAATCAACATCTACTTTGTACGATGAACGGTAGAAAGTGAAACGCTTAGTAAATTCGATTGAATTGTCTGTAACATAAGCTAAATCAACAATAACTTTGTCTGCGTCTTCTAACAAATAATTAGTACGGGTAGCCTGATAGTTTGGGCGACCTTTAACCAAGCGGTCAATGCCATTAGCGCCTGTTAATCCACTTTGAGCAATATACTTGAACTGACCGTTTTGCATGATAGTGAACGGAATGCCACTACCTTGCTGTGTTTCGTAATCAAGTAACGTTACTTCAACGATATCACCACCGCGCGTGTTAAGTTTAACGTCCAAAACATCTGTTTTTATATTAACTATTTTTGCCGAAGCTGTTGTTGCGGCTGTAGGTACTTTAGCTGTGGTTTGGCTAGGAGCTGGCACAAAGTCGTCACCAGTAGCACTCGGCACCGAATCATTGCTCGCGGTGTTTTGTTGAGTCACTTGTGGCGCAGGAGCGTGATCAATTTGCCATTGCTGGTATAACAAGAACGTTACAACCATAAGCGCAATAAACAGAATACTACGTTGCGATTCCATAAAGTCTATTTCTCTTTTTTTAGTGGTGGCACGGGATCTTCACCTCCCGAATTAAGTGGGTGGCATTTTAGTATACGTTTGCTCGCTAACCAACCACCTTTTACAATTCCAAAGCGATTAATTGCTTCAATTGCATAATTTGAGCAAGTTGGCGTGAATCGGCAATTGTTCCCAAGCAAAGGACTGATAAAGCGTTGGTAACCTTTTATTGGTGAAATTGCGATTATGCGAATCGTTTGATTATTTTTTGCCATATTTTATCAATCTGTAGGCAAATATCTTGATTTTCAAGTTGATCAATACCTGATTTTACCATGACGACCATATCGATATCTGGTAACTGGTGTTGATTAAGTCGAAATTGCTCTCTGACTAAACGTTTAATGCGATTACGTTGTACGGCGAGCTTGACGCGTTTTTTAGCGATAGCTAAACCTAATCGATTATTATGGTCAGTGTTGGGAGTTACTAAAATAGTGAAGTGTTTAGAACCAAAACGAACGGGTTTATTAAATACGTTTTGGAATTGACTGGGAGTCAACAAACGTGACTCCCTAGAAAATTCTTTTGTAACCATTAAGGCTACCTTCTCTTAACTACGTAGAAATAGTTAGAGATTAAGCGCTAAGTCTTGCACGACCTTTAGCACGACGACGTGCGATTACTGCACGACCGTTTTTAGTTGCCATACGCGCACGGAATCCGTGGTTACGTTTACGCTTTAATACACTAGGTTGAAATGTTCTTTTCATTACGCTTATCCGTCGGTTGTTGTTGCCCTGGCAAACCGCCGTTTTTGAGCACACAAGGTCTAAAAATGAGGGCGAATTTTATATGGAGTTAAAGCCAATGTCAACGCCTAAAATTACAACAATTAATAAGGGATCGCTTAAGGATCCTACTATAGATCCTTATGATGATCTTTGAATATCCACAGTTTGATAACATTTGTGAATTTTCGCAATTAAATATAGCAAGCTTTATGCTAAAGTTTTATACCGTTTTCTCCGTCGCATTGTCTTTTAGAAACTTCTAATTATAAGTAAACAGACCTTATTTTTACTGGTCTTGAATAAATATACTGAAAAAAATGATGAATTATGAAAAGTCAATATTGAAGTTGTGGATAACTACGTAGATAATAGGCCACAGTTTATAAGAATAATAGAACGAGCGTCCTTCACTTCTCTACGTCTCTGGCCTCGTTTTCGTATTTAGGAGCGCTTGGTTGGATCACGCACTTTGGCAAAAATGCCTGTCAGTACTTCAAGAAGAGTTACCGGCACAACAATTTAGTATGTGGATTCGTCCACTACAGTGTGTCGTTGACGATAATATCATGACATTGTACGCCCCCAATCGTTTTGTATTGGATTGGGTAAGGGACAAATACGTTAATCGTATTAATGAATTAGTCTCAATGGATGAAAGTGGTAACCCACCGTTATTGCGTTTTGATGTTGGTAGTATTCCAAATAGCCCTTCTATCGCTAGCACAGTAACAAGTATGCCAACAGCATCAACGGCTACCAAGTCTGGAAACTCTCCTGAGGTTGAAGCTAATTTACCAAAAACAACCAACGTACGCGTTAAGTACACTTTTGATAACTTCGTAGAAGGTAAGTCTAACCAGTTAGCGCGGGCGGCAGCTTCGCAAGTGGCTGATAATCCTGGCAGCGCTTATAACCCATTATTTATATATGGTGGTACTGGTTTAGGTAAAACTCACTTATTGCACGCGGTTGGTAATGGTATTTTGCTTAATAAGCCTGACGCTAAGATCGCCTACATGCATTCAGAGCGCTTTGTTCAAGACATGGTTAGGGCGCTGCAAAATAATGCCATTGAAAAGTTCAAACAATATTATCGTTCTGTTGATGCCTTACTAATAGATGACATTCAATTTTTCGCAAATAAAGAACGTACGCAAGAAGAATTTTTCCATACCTTTAACGCATTGTTAGAAGGTAACCAACAAATAATCCTCACCAGTGATCGTTACCCCAAAGAAATTGATGGTGTTGAAGACCGTTTAAAATCTCGTTTTGGTTGGGGATTGACCATTGCTATTGAACCACCTGAATTAGAAACACGCGTCGCCATTCTAAAAACTAAAGCGCAAGAAAGCCAAATCAATTTAGCAGACGAAGTTGCATTCTTCATCGCTAAAAGACTCCGTTCAAATGTGAGAGAGCTGGAAGGTGCTTTGAATCGCGTTATTGCGAATGCAAATTTTACGGGTCGAGCTATTACTATCGATTTTGTTAAAGAAGCATTGCGCGATTTGCTCGCTTTACAAGATAAACTCGTGACTATTGATAATATTCAACGTACTGTAGCTGAATATTATAAGATAAAGGTCGCTGACTTATTGTCGAAAAGGCGCAACCGCTCTGTTGCTCGTCCAAGACAAATAGCAATGGCGTTATCGAAAGAATTAACTAATCATAGTTTACCTGAAATAGGTGATGCTTTTGGTGGTCGTGATCATACAACGGTTCTACATGCTTGTCGTAAAGTGAAAGATTTGCGTGAAGAATCTCATGACATAAAAGAAGATTATTCAAATTTAACTAGAACGCTTTCTTCCTAATACAATGGATATAACAATAAATAGGGTATCAGATGAAGTTTTCATTAAATAGAGAATTACTATTAAAGCCGTTGCTGTTAGTGTCTGGCGCAGTGGAACGTAAGAGCACGTTACCTATTTTAGGTAACATTTTACTTGATGTTAATGAGCAGTCACTTACTTTAACCGCTACGGATTTAGAGCTTGAAATGGTTGCCTACGCTCAAATAGAGAATGAAGGCGTTAGTGGTAAATTAACTATTCCAGCGCGCAAGCTACTCGATATATGTAAAAGCTTACCTGAAAATGCCATGATCACTTTCGAGGCTTCCGATAATACGGTTATTGTCCGTTCAGGTAGAAGCCGCTATTCATTGTCAACGTTACCTGCGACAGACTTCCCAAATATTGAAGAGTGGAAAGGTGATGTTGAATTTAAATTAAATAAATCTGATTTCCTTAGATTAATAGAAAGTACTCATTTTTCCATGGCAAATCAAGATGTTAGGTATTATTTGAATGGTATGTCTATCGAAACAGAAGGACACGAAATTCGTTCTGTTGCAACAGATGGACATCGTTTAGCTATTTGTAAAATATCAAACGATGCTTTGCAATTGCCTACGCGTCAGGTCATTGTACCGAGAAAGGGGATTTTGGAAATCATTCGGTTGTTAGATCCTGTTGATGAAGAAGTTCACATTTATTTAGGATCGAATCATATTCGTATTATTGATGAAGAGTTTTCATTTACCAGTAAATTGGTCGATGGCCGTTTCCCTGATTATCGTCGAGTATTACCGCGTAATGGTGATAAATTTTTACATACGAATAAAGAAGAACTTCGTACGGTTCTATCGCGCGCTTCTATTTTATCAAATGAAAAGTTTAAAGGTGTCAGACTAAACTTCTCTGAGACTGAATTAAAGATTACAGCCAATAACCCTGAACAGGAACAGGCGGAGGAAGTGTTAGAAATTAACTTCCCGTATGAAAGTGTTGAGATTGGCTTTAACGTGAACTATGTCCTAGACGTACTTAATGCTATTAAGGAATCTGAAGTTAAGTTTACCCTAGCTGATGCTAATAGTAGTGTCATGATTGAAGGTGAAGAGTCTGGCGAAGCATTATACGTTGTTATGCCTATGCGACTGTAATGAGCATTGCCGAACTCTCGTTTCATCAGTTTCGAAATTTACAATCGGAAACGATTAAGTTTCACCAAGCATTAAATTTTGTCACAGGGTTAAATGGTAGCGGTAAGAGTAGCTTGTTGGAGTCGATGTTTTTCATCGGCCACGGTAAGTCGTTTAGAACGAGCTCTCCTGAGCGTGTGATACAAAAAGATTGCGAAAGTTTTGTCGTAAGTGTGCTTACCTTTGAGCAAGTGCGGCTCGGTGTTAAAAAGTCATTGACGGCTCAACATTCGCAGTTGAAGATTAATGGTCAGAAATGCCAACGTATGTCTGACTTTGCGCAACACCTTGCGTTGCAGATCATTACACCAGAAAGTTTTCGCTTGTTTTCAGGGGGCGCAAAGGAAAGGAGACGTTTTGTTGATTTAGGTGTGTTTCACGTGAAACATTCTTTTTCGCAAACATGGCGACAGTTTTCAAAAGTTTTAAAACAACGTAATGCGTGTTTGAAAATGAGGGCTGGTGGTAGTCAATTACATCAGTGGGATGTGCAATTTGTTGAATTGTCTACTGAGCTCGATCGATTAAGAGAAGAATATATTGCAAAGCTAAGCGAGCAATTAGAAAAGTGGACAGCGTTATTATTACCAGAAAAGTCTTTGGAATTAATAGTGAGTTACCAAAGAGGTTGGTCTAGCAAAAAAGCACTTGCTGAGGTTTTAAAAGAAAATCAATACAGAGAATTTGAAAAAGGGTTTTCTCTATATGGTGCTCACAAGTTTGATATCCGTTTCAAGTTAAATGGGTTGGACGTAGAGTCTGCATTATCGCGCGGCCAACAAAAGTTGTTTTTACTGGCATTAACTTTTTCGCAAACTGCGTTAATTGAACAAGTTAAGCGAGTAAAGCCAATTTTACTAATAGATGACATTGGCGCAGAACTAGATGAGAAGTCTAGAGCTGCTTTTACAAGTGCTATCAAAGAATTAGATTGTCAGATTATCATTACTGCAATCGAAAAAACGGCGTTACAACCGATTATTCCAGATAACGATAATTACAAAATGTTCCACGTGGAACATGGAAAAATTACAGAAGTGAACTTATAGGCTAAATGCTATGACAGTTGAAAATGAATATGACTCATCCAGTATCAAAGTTCTAAAAGGACTTGATGCGGTACGAAAAAGACCTGGTATGTATATCGGCGATACTGATGATGGTACAGGTTTGCACCATATGGTTTTCGAGGTACTCGATAATTCCATTGACGAAGCCTTAGCAGGTCACTGTAAAGACATAGTTGTAACTATTCACCTAGACGGCTCTGTCTCTGTTAAAGATGATGGCCGTGGCATTCCGACAGAGATACACCCTGAAGAAGGAGTGTCTGCAGCAGAAGTTATTATGACGGTGCTTCATGCTGGTGGTAAGTTTGGTGGTGAGGATTCAGGATACAAAGTATCTGGTGGTTTGCACGGCGTGGGTATTTCTGTAGTAAACGCGTTAAGTGACAAACTACAACTTACTATTCGTAGAGATGGAAAGCTTCATGAACAGTTTTATCACCTTGGCGAACCAGAAGCACCATTAGCTGTAATTGGCGATAGTGATCATACAGGCACCGAAGTTCGTTTTTGGCCAAGTGATACAATATTTTCTGATGTCGTTTTTCATTATGACATTCTTGTTAAGCGCATTCGTGAGTTATCTTTCTTAAACTCGGGTGTTTCTATTCGTTTGATTGACGAAAGAGAAGATGGTCGTGATGAACATTTTTACTATGAAGGTGGTATTCAAGCCTTCGTAGATTATTTAAATACCAATAAAACGCCAGTAAATGAAGAAATATTCTACTTTGACCTTACCAGAGATGACGGCATTGTTGTAGAAGTTGCAATGCAGTGGAACGATGGTTTCCAAGAAAATATTCACTGCTTTACGAACAACATTCCACAACGTGATGGTGGTACGCATTTAAGTGGTTTCCGCACGGCATTAACTCGTACGCTTAATTCTTATATGGTTAAAGAAGGATTAAACAAAAAAGCTAAAGGTGGTGGTGAAACAAATGCTTCTGGTGACGATGCGCGTGAAGGGTTAACAGCTGTTATCTCTGTTAAAGTGCCTGATCCTAAGTTTTCTTCTCAAACGAAAGACAAGTTGGTTTCTTCAGAAGTAAAAACGGCTGTCGAACAGGCAATGGGTGAGAAGTTAAGTGACTATTTACTTGAGCATCCTTCCACTGCTAAAACTATTATCATGAAGATAATTGATGCTGCTAGGGCACGAGAAGCTGCGCGTAAAGCGCGTGAAATGACACGACGCAAAGGCGCTTTAGATATTGCTGGCTTACCGGGTAAGCTTGCTGACTGTCAGGAAAAAGACCCAGCACTATCTGAACTATATATTGTGGAGGGTGACTCTGCGGGTGGCTCGGCCAAACAAGGTCGTAATCGTAAGAACCAAGCAATCCTGCCGTTGAAAGGTAAAATTCTAAACGTTGAAAAAGCACGTTTTGATAAAATGATCTCCTCACAAGAAGTAGGTACACTTATCACTGCGTTAGGTTGTGGTATTGGCAGAGATGAATATGATCCAGAAAAACTGCGTTATCACAGCATCATTATCATGACCGATGCTGATGTCGATGGTTCTCACATTCGTACGTTACTTTTGACATTCTTCTATCGTCAAATGCCTGAGATCATGGAACGTGGTTATGTATATATTGCACAACCACCACTTTATAAAGTGAAGAAAGGTAAGCAAGAACGTTATATCAAAGACGACGAAGCGTTAACGGAATACTTAACGACATTAGCACTAGAAAACGCTGAAATTCATGTTAATGAATCTGCACCAGCTATTTCAGGAGTTGCGCTAGAGCAGTTAGTGAATAAATTCCGCTCTACGATGAATACCATTCAGCGTGTATCACGCATCATCCCATCAGATATTTTAGAGAAGATGGTTTATGGTAAATTGATCACCAAGGATGAATTCAAAGATAAAGCGAAGGTAGGTGCTTGGTGTGCAGACATTCTTGAGCAGTTACAAAACCAAGATGGCAATGGCTCAATCTACTCAGCCGAAGTGAAGGAAGATAACGAACGTCATAACTTCTATGTAAACTTCAATGTGCGTCAACACGGTATCGACAAAGAATATGCGTGTGGCTACGATTTCATAAACTCGAAAGAGTTTGAGCGTATCATGGCATTGAACGAAGCGATTAACGGCTTAATGGAAGAAGGGGCGTATGTTAAGCGTGGTGAAAAAATTAAAACCATTACTTCTTTCGAGCAAGCGTTAAACTGGTTAATGGCTGAATCAAAAAGAGGCCAATACATCCAACGTTATAAAGGTCTAGGAGAGATGAACCCAGACCAACTTTGGGAAACTACAATGGATCCTGAAACGCGCCGCATGTTACAGGTAACTATTGAAGATGCTATTGCAGCTGATCAGTTGTTCAACACGCTAATGGGTGACCATGTAGAGCCTCGTCGTAACTTTATTGAAGACAACGCGTTGAAGGTTGCCAACCTAGACGTGTAATTCATACCATTTACGTCGAAGTAAGATATAGAAAGCCGCTCCTAGAGCGGCTTTTTTGTTATCTAAATATTCTACCTTGTCTAAACAACTTAAGTTGTTGTTTTTATTTGTTTTAATTGTATTTAGGTTAGCTTGCTCAAAAAATTTTTCAAATTGCTCTAATTGAGATGTGTGTTGTGTTTACTTTTTGTACATTTAGTACTAGTGTAGATACCAAAATGGAATAGTGATTCATATGGAAGTGTTCGCCAACAAAATTTCACACCTTTGTCTCAATGTAGACATCTAAGCCTCATCTACTTATTGCTGCAAGGTGAAAATCTCTTGGTACCTTTTGTAACTAGAGACTGATGAAGCGATTTTGTTTCATCGTATGCCAATGTATATCCAATGTGCAAATGCACAGAATCAATTTATTACTAATTAGGAAGATAAGTATGAAAAAAATTAGTTCGTTGTCAGATGCAGTACCTTCAAAAATCGCACTCTTAAAAGCCATAGGCTTGGAGAACGAATACCTAAACAAATCTATTTCAGAGTTACTTTTAATAGTGAACAAGCATTTTGATGATCAAAAGGACGAAGTGATCAATAGGGTGCTTGACAAACTTGGCGTATCAGAAGAAGACCTAGCAGAGGCAAAGGCATTTTGGGCGACCCTAAATGGACCAATTTCAACATTCGAAGACCAGATATGGGATGTCGATTGGAATACGGCCAAAACCTTAGGAACTGACGATTCTATTAGTATGAATATCGCTGCGACAGCTTCGACGAGTCTATTTGTTGACGACGCTTCAGAGGCTCAACATAAACATCAAATAACTATTGATGCGTCAGATATTATCGTGAATCATGAAGTAAAGCTAGGAGGGGGCGCTGGTGCCTCTGGGACAGCTAATTTGGGCTTTGTAAATGTTAGTGCTAGTGGACAATATTCAGGCGAGATACAAGTAGATGCATTTGCTCAATATCCACAAAATGAAAAGGTTATCGATGTTTTCGCTAATTACTTTTTTGATCCGGTAAAAATCTGGGACATAGAAGATGTTGTAGATAAGCTTCGATCGGTAGATGAAGTCAATATTAAAGGCTTACGCAAACTCTCGATTGAAACAGAAGGGACATTCAAATTAAATGGAGGACTAAAATTAGGTAAAGCGTGGGCGTTAACAGGCAATGGTAATAATAAAGATTTAAGCGCCGACATAAGCGCTAATATCGGCTTTAGCAAGGCTTATCAACATACAGGCAAGGTACGGCTGGGCTTTGAAAAAATAAAGTCACCAAAAACGGGTCAGCACGTTGTATGCGCAACGGTTGAATTAGGTAAATCGACATTAGATAAGAGCGCATTTACCTTAGATCTTGATGCAGAAATAAATGGTTTGGATAAAGTGGCTGAACGTTATGTAAACCAATTATTCAATGAAGGAGACGAATTAGTTGAATTCATGCAGGAATGGAGTAAACCTGCAAGTAAAATTGTTGGAACAGGAGTTAGTCGATTAAGTGACGATGAATGGTATACGCCTTTAGCTAAGTTGATTTTAGGAACTGAATCAGTAGACTCAGTTGCAAAAGAACTTTTAGACGATGAATTATCTGAAATACTCGACCGATATGCGCTATCCACAAATGTGAATGCAGAAAAGCTTGCACGTAATACGGTAGAAAAGTTATTGGATGTCTTCTCCGTTGATAGTGATTCCAGTTTAGCAATTAAAGCAAGAATCGCATTGACCGAGCGAATCAATGATTGGAAATCTGAACTCGACGACAAGGTTAAGGAAAAGATAGATGGCCTCTCTAGTGATGCAAAGACCAAATTATTAACGCCACTAGCGTCATTGGGTGAGGACGTTGCTAACCTAGTAAATCAAGCCGATGAAAAAGTATATGAAGCTGTGAAAAAAGGCATTGACCAGTATCAGTTGTTCAAAGAAAAAGTAACCAAAGCACTTACGCTGTCTGCAAATATTAAATTAGGACTTGGTGTCGAAGCTTCAAAATTGATGCAAGCAAGTGAAGAGCAGAAAATTACGATTGAGTTTACTAACTCAAATGATCCATCGGTTAGAACACTATTTAAAAAGTTAGTCATTGGTGACGCAACTAATGCGGCTAAACTCGCAACAACATTGGCCAAAAAAGAATTAATTAATGTTACTAATGATCTCGTTACTCTCGGGCAAAAACGAAACTCTCAAATTTCATTCTCGCTCGATCTTGCTGGCATCAAATTAAGCGCCGTTAAAGATGTCAATTCTGAACTCAACATCAAAGTAACGAATACAGGCGAAGTTTATATAGAAAGTGAGGTGAACGCCGTTAATGTAGTTAACGGTATTTATGAATCACGAAAAGCATCAGCTCAGCTCTGTTATGGTTTAGCGCAGCAGGCACTTTACCAAGACGAAGTGGGTAGTTTACAAGTGAGTTATTCAAATACCGACAAAAACGTTTTTGAAGTAAAAGAAATAAAAAAGTTACTCACTAGCTTAAAACTATCTGAAAATTCGTATTTACGTGAACAGGGCATTACCGTGCCTAGCTTAATCACCTCAACCGACATTCAATCGCATATTGATTGGTACAAAGGTGCGGTGGATGATAAACGTGTAACGTCGAGTAGTTTCGAAATCACTGTGCCTACCGACAAAGAGCTTTATGACACGTTACTTAAAGTTAATGATGACTACGCGTATCGGGTAACTGCCCAATTCTGGTTTGGTTTAATGGTAAGGGATGATGACAAAGAAATTGTCAGTGACATTATGGAAGCATACGCAGATGAAGTGGACGTGAATCACAACTTAACTGATGTATTATTGGCTATGGATGATAAACATGGCTTTAAATCAAGCAGAATTAGAAGTAGAGCTGAAAAGCACAGAAGGCTTAGTAGAAGAATTCAATCAATCAATGAAGAAAACTGGAAAAAATACTTCAAAATTATTGAAAACACCCACTTAGCTGGCGACAGCATGCGAAGTATTATTAGTGCGATCCACAAAATAGATCAAGTCGTCGATGCTGTTAAAACGATGCCAGGCGATGCTAAATCGAAAGCAGATCAGTTGGTACAACAATTAGCGCCGGTAAACAAATCGATTGAACAAAGTTTAGCGCGTTGGATTGAAGTGCAAGGATTGATAGAAGGGATCTTTATGCAAGACGTTAAAAAAGATTTACTTTGCTTTTATCTAGTACTCGCGAAACTCACAGGTAAAGATGAAGGGTTTGTTCGTTCGCTGATCGCGGTATCAGGAAAGCAAAATTTGAGAAAAATCCGCGTAGTAGTTTAATTATTCTCATAGCCAAGTAAATTAGCACTACAAAAGCTTATGTACGCGGTATCTGTACATAAGCTTTTTATCTCACTCTTAGGTTTTTTGATTATAGAATCAATCAACCATGCGCAATAGCTGCAACTAATTGTTCGTTGGTCATCGCTTCGGCATTAATACCCCAAGCACCATCCACTGCGTGCACCACATTAACCCAAATTGACGTTTTGTCTAGTTGCCCATTTGACGCCTCATGCACGAGATCTGTAGCACGCTTAATATATTCAGCCTGTACAGTGTGATCAGCGAAAACAAAAGAGGGGACTTTCCACTCGATAAATGCAGCTTTATTGTTTTCTCCTCCGGTATACATCGAGTCTTTGGCAATACTTTGAATAGAACCAACGATATTAGGGCTCATGGCTTTGTTACCTAAGATGCCATGAAGTCGGAGCATTAGATCGCATAATTCCTTGAATAACCCTGGCTCTTTTTCTTTTGGCACTAAACCTTCAGTTATGGTTAAAGTTAATGGCATTGTTAATCTCCTTATTAAAATGATACAAAAATATATCGATCGTTATATTAATGGAGGGAAACACGTTAGGCAACAAAATATATAGATCGTTATATTATTTTGTGGTGGATTTTTGTTCTAATGAGCTAGTGAGTAATTTAGATGGGATTAGTAACTCAGACAGGTAATTTTTGAGAAACGCAATGGAAGAGCTAGCTGTGCTGAATTTATTGAGATTGAGCCAGCTGTGTTTTCCCTGCAATAGTGCAGGCTGAACTGATTAGTGCTTCGCTCGTGTCGTGCTTTAATTGCTCACTCGGTAGGGCTCTAACAAAATTAATACCACCTACAAGTACACTCAAGTAGCCCCAGGCGCGGCTATCTTTATCATCGCCGGCCAAACCTTGTTTAATTAATGCGATGATCGTATTCATATGACTAGCAAATTTTTCATCTTGAAATGCTTCCTCACGTGCAATATCTAGCGTTAGCGTTGCCAAACTACAGCCTGTTTCGATATTTTTTGCGTGGTCTAGTCCTAAATAGTAATGTGCAAATTCTCTTGTCCAAGCCAAGCCGTAGTCAGCTTGATAGATAGGAATAGTGTCTATTACTTCCACTAGTCCCTTTTCAAGCGATAATAAGAATGCATTGTTCTTTGATTTCAAATGGGCGTAAAACGCCCCTGAAGTGACATTTGCGTTCTTAGATAGGGCATCTACACCAAAACCAAAATAACCATAACGACGAAATCCTTTGCTGGCTGAATCTATCAGCCGAATTCGTGTGTGTTCGCGCTTACTGAGCTTAGTCATGTATTTTCCTTGAGGCGATATGTGGGGTGTCAGCTATTATAAGTAACGTCTGAAACAGTCAAAAGCCGTAAATCTAGGGCTAAAGTTTCGCATAAATTAAAATAATCTCAAAGCAACTACATTAGTAATGTATTGCTTCTATAACAGTCAGAACAATTCGATATTACACTTTCTTTCTTACTGTTTGGTCAATTTATGATTCAGCCCTAGTCGAATAAAGACTCTACAGGTATACTAACGGCAATAATTGATAATCTAACCCTAATATATACGACATTCATGAGTACGTTTAACATAAATACATTCCAAGGCCTGATCTTACAACTTCAAGATTATTGGTCTAGACAAGGTTGTGTCATTGTACAACCGCTTGATCTCGAAGTTGGCGCCGGTACCTTTCATCCCATGACATTTCTTCGCTCTATTGGCCCTGAACCAATGAGTAGTGCCTATGTGCAACCATGTCGTAGACCAACAGACGGTCGTTACGGTGAAAACCCTAATCGTCTACAACACTATTATCAATTTCAAGTTATGTTAAAGCCGTCTCCTGACAATATTCAGGAGTTGTACTTAAACTCGTTGAAAGAGTTAGGAATAGATCCTTTAGTTCATGATATTCGCTTTGTTGAAGACAACTGGGAATCACCTACATTAGGCGCATGGGGTCTTGGTTGGGAAGTGTGGCTAAATGGTATGGAAATTACTCAGTTTACCTATTTCCAACAAGTAGGTGGCTTAGAGTGTAGTCCAGTAACTGGCGAAATCACGTACGGCTTAGAACGTCTTGCTATGTATATTCAAAACGTCGACAGCATTTATGACTTAGTTTGGACTGATGGTCCTATGGGCAAAGTATTGTATGGTGACGTTTTCCACCAAAACGAAGTGGAACAATCAGCTTATAACTTTGAGCATGCTGATGTAGATGCATTATTCAAGCAGTTCGATCAATGTGAAAAAGACAGTGAAAAGTTGATTGAAGCAGGTCTTGCATTACCTGCGTATGAGCAAGTAATGAAAGCATCACATGCATTTAACTTATTGGATGCCCGCCACGCAATATCGGTGACCGAGCGCCAACGCTACATTTTGCGCGTAAGAGCGTTATCTAAGGCCTGTGCAGAAGCATATTATGCAAAACGTGAAGAATTAGGATTCCCTTTGTGTCAAAACAACACGGCGGGAGAAAAGTAGTATGTTAAAAGAAACTTTACTTATTGAATTAGGTACGGAAGAGTTACCACCAAAGTCGTTAAAAACATTGGCTGTTACTTTTTACGAACAAATTAAATCACAGCTTGAAAGCGCTGAGTTAGCATTTGACAGTATTGAATGGTTCGCAACCCCACGCCGATTAGCGGTTGTAGTCAAGTCGTTAGATGAAAAGCAAGCTGACAAAGAAATTGAAAAGCGTGGACCTGCGGTAAACGTAGCGTTTGACGAAGACGGTAATGCCAGTAAAGCGGCATTAGGTTGGGCGCGCTCTAACGGTATTGAAATTGAACAGGCAGAGCGCTTAAAAACTGATAAAGGTGAATGGCTCTTACATCGAGCAATTCAACAAGGTAAAGCAATTGATGCATTGATCCCTGATATGGTTAATCAAGCAATTGCTAAATTACCTATTCCAAAGCCAATGCGTTGGGGTAGTTCACGAACGCAATTTATTCGTCCGGTTCACACGCTAACACTTATGTATGGTGAAAAAATCATTTTAGGTGAAGCGCTTGGTATTTCTTCAAATAACGTAGTACAAGGTCATCGATTCCATAGTCATGGCTTAATTACGTTAAAGCATGCTGATCATTATCAAGATGCGCTGCGTGAAGCCAAGGTAATGGTTAATTATCAAGAACGCAAAGACGTTATTCTCTCGCAAACAACTAATTTGGCAACGGCGCTTGATGCTGAAGCACTAATCGACGACGAGTTGTTAGACGAAGTAACGGCACTTGTTGAGTGGCCTGTTGCATTAGTCGGTAGTTTCGATGAAGAGTTTCTTGAAGTACCAGCAGAACCATTGATCTATTCGATGAAAGATCATCAAAAATACTTCCCGGTGAAGTCGGTCAATGGACAGCTACTGAACAAGTTTATCTTCATTAGTAATATTGAAAGCAAAGATCCTGAAAAAGTGATTTTTGGTAATGAAAAAGTGATTCGTCCGCGTTTAGCAGACGCCGAATTCTTCTTCAAAACAGACAAAAAAGTTTCTTTGGAGTCTCGCTTAACGAGCTTGGAAAACGTATTGTTCCAAAAGCAGCTTGGTACACTCAAAGAAAAGTCTGAGCGTATTGCAACGTTGAGTGAATTCATTGCTAAGCAAATTGGTGAAGATGAAAGTTCAGCTTATCGTGCTGGTCTATTAAGTAAAACAGACTTAATGACTGATATGGTACTTGAATTCCCGCAGGTGCAAGGAACTATGGGTAAATACTATGCCATGCATGACGGTGAAGTTGAAGCTGTTGCACAAGCACTAGAAGACCAATACCGCCCACGTTTTGCAGGCGACAGTCTGCCGTTAGCAAATATTGGCTGTGCGGTTGCGATTGCTGACAAAATTGATACTTTGGTTGGTATATTCGGCATTAATCAAGCGCCTAAAGGGGACAAAGACCCATTCGCACTGCGTCGTGCGGCAATTGGCTTGCTTCGAATTATCATTGAGAAGTCACTCGCGTTAGATTTGGCAACCTTAGTTGAGCAAAGCATAGTGTCATACCATGATAAGTTGTCAAATGACGATGTAAAAGCGCAGGTGCTAGAGTTTGTTTCAGGTCGCTATCGTGCATTTTATCAAGAACAGGGCATTGACGTTGATGTGATTCAAGCGGTATTAGCAAGCCCGTCAACTGCGCCACTTGATTTTGACCAGCGCATAAAAGCGGTTGCTCACTTTAAATCGTTAGAAGAGTCGACGACATTGGCAGCAGCTAACAAACGTGTTGGTAATATTCTTGCTAAGTTTGATGGTGAACTATTACCTGAGTTCAACTCCTCAATAGCGACAGAGCACCAGGAGCAGGCATTAAATCAGCACTTTAATCAAGTAAGCGCAACGATTGCTCCGGCTATCGCTTCGCGTGATTATCAAACGGTATTAACAGAACTCGCTACACTGAAAAGTGTTATTGATGAGTTTTTTGATAACGTGATGGTAATGGCTGACGATGAAGCAGTGAAGGTGAACCGCTTAACTTTGCTTAGCAATATCCGCAGTGCGTTCTTGAATGTGGCAGATATTTCGTTGTTGCAAGGATAGAAACACAAAGTTGTTTTCAAGAGAGCAAGCTAATTTGAAAAAAAACCAGCGCATAACACCGCTGGTTTTTTTATTGAGAAATGGGATTTTTGGGTTCATTTGCCTGTATTTATCTAGGCAGAGCAGGCAATTAAGCGCCTTTGCAAATCAAATAGCGATAGGGTTTTGTTGCGATCTCTTTGAGTAATAATTCGTGCTCCATAAATTGACAAAAGCTAGGCACGTCGCGCGTAGTTGAGTGATCATCAGCCGTCACCACTAAGGTTTCACCAGCTTTCATGCTGCGAATTTTTTTTCGGATCATCATTACCGGTTCAGGACAGCGCAAACCAATAGTGTCGAGTTGATGATCTGAATTATCAAAAGAGTGGCTCATATTTATTACTTTCTATCGTTAAAACGCGTGAATTTTATCGTGTCCTCGGGCAGAGATAAAGTGACGATATTGACAGAATGAATCGACACGCTCTTGTCTTTACGGGCGCTCACGCACAAACCCTTGTAGTTTAAATTGTTTTAGCAAAGATAGATTCTTTGTTTCGGCTGCCTGCTTGCTCGCAAAACATGGGCTGACAACACGTGTGTTATTGTTTTTTTGTAATAACGAAACATTAACTGTCCACTGTGAAATACGGTTGCGTAATGCTGCTGCATTATCCTGTGATGCAAATACTCCCCACTGAATCAGCCAACACGCTTCAGGCATAGCCGTTGGCAAACTAGCAACCGATGTTGGCTCTATTTGTTTACTAGTTACGTCCACTTCGATATTTGACGGTGCAGTTGATTGGCTGCTGATTAATTGCTGTGGTTGTTTATTGGGACGAATAGGGCGATTATTTGATGGCTCGCCAAAATGGTATTGAACACCCAATTGCAGTGATTGGTAATTGCCTAGACCATCTGAGTTGAAATGAAAAAATTGGCTAACAGACACTGACCAGCGCGATGATAATGGATAGGACGCACCAAAACTCACGTAAGGAGCTAGTTGTGACTCTTCGATGACTGCAGATTGACTTGATTGCGAAACAATATCAACACCACCACCTATACTCAACTGCCAACCAGCTTGTTGATGCAAAAACTCAGCGCCTACTAGCCAATGTTGATAATCAACCCAGTCTATTTGTTGGTCTTGTTGAACTTCTATGCGATCAGCGTAGAAATATTGGGTCTTAATAGCGAGTGCGTCATTGAATTGATAACGATAACCAAACCCCTGTTGTTGCCCTGAAGCCTGTTTACTATGGATACCTGTCGATACTTCGACCGTTTGTTGCCCTAGTACATTTGTAGACAAGGTAACTAAAATCACAAGTAATATTAAAGAAAAATAAGGTGAGGTCATTAATTAATTCAAAATATAAGAGTTTTTTAAACCGTATTATGTATTTAATCATAGTCCAACACTTATTTTCTAGAATTAAAGGCACCTATTTTACTCAACACACTCCACACAACCTTTTCACAATATTCGTTGCATCATGTAGCAAAGCTAAATTAGGTTGTTAAAAAATAAGGGGTTTATTTTATGCCCGACAATATCAATATATTTACAACTTTATCAGCATTGCTTTAAGAACAAGAGCGAACTAATTTCTTGATTCGTATCGCCAAATAGTTAGCTATTCATGATTGAGCGATTCTTAAACGGATATTCATAAATGAAGTATCCAAACAATCAAAAATACAAGGAAATAGAAAAGATGAGAGAAGTTAATATCGCAGATGCTACCAATGTATACGGTGGTTGTGCTGAACATTGCTGGGGCGACCAAAGTGTAGAGGACTTCGTCGGAGGTGCTATTGGTGGAGCAATTGCAGGCTCTCGAGGAGGATTGGGCGGAATGCTATTGGGAGCAATTGGCGGTGTAGTTACAGTTTTTATTAGTAACTTAAACGAAAACTAGGAGCAAAGCACAGTGCCTATTATCACTTAGGTGCTGTGTGATATTTTCATGCTTAGTAACAAGGACAATATTATGTCTCCCAAAAAAATATTTATATTTTTAGTGATTTATTTAATAGTAATCCTTCTTGGAAGTGTCGCCTTAAGCTACTTACAAAAGCTTATATTAGACAAATATTCTTTTGCTGTAGCTATTGTTATAGGAATTCTAGTTGGATTATGTAGTGGAGAGCTTGTACGAAAGATCAACACTAATAAGTGAAGCATTAACAAATTTATCCTTTTTCTACTTGCTTTGCGTTAGTAGGGTGAATAATCTAAAACAACAATTTATCAGTATGGCAATCTTATGCGACGTTACCGCTTTAAGGCGCTGCTATTTACTTGTGTTTCTTTTGTTATCCCTTTAGCGCCTGCAGCAGAAAATATCTCTTTAAGAGAACAGTTCATTCAAGCAGAAAAGCTTGTATGGAAGTCAAAATCAACAGAATTTAAACAGGCATATCAAGCGCTTGACGGTTATGCTCTTCAGCCCTATATCGAGCAAAAAAGGTTGCTTAATAACATCAGACTCTCTTCTGCTGAGGATATTCGTGCATTTTTAGATACCTATGAAGGCACACCGTTAGATGCACCTGTGCGACAACGCTGGCTAAGGTATCTTGCTAAACGGAAAAAGGCAGCACTATTCACTGAATTTTATCGACCTACCTCTGATGACGCATTAACGTGTCATTATTATCTATACAAGCTAGAGCAAGGAGACGATCCCAAAGATATCCTGCCAAAAGTTACGCGATTGTGGTTAGTCGGGAAATCTCAACCTAAGGTCTGTGATCCTTTATTTAGTCAATGGCAAAAGGCAGGGTTTCGTACGCCAGAAATTGTTTGGCGTCGGTTAGAAAAAGCTGCAGATGGTGGTAAACATACGCTAATTCCATATCTAACGAGTTTATTACCCAAAGAAGAACAGTATTTAGGTCGCTTGTGGCATAAGGTGAGGAAAGATCCTGCGTATATAGCCAAGATGAAACGCTTTCCAAACAAAAGCGCAAAAGAGCTGCAAATATTTACTTACGGCGTTAAGCGCTTTGTTTGGCGAGACCCCGATCGTGCGCTCTATGTATTTCGGTTAGGAAAAAAACACTTTGCTTTTGATAACGATGTGGAGCAAGAGATTGCAGCACGCTTTGCCTTAGCATTAGCTAGTAAAAACCATTCCAAGGCGACAGAGTGGCTTGCCAATGTTGAGCACCAACGTTTATCTGATTTAGTTGTGCAGTGGCGTATTGCTGATTTGCTGCGTAGTCAGGATTGGCCATTTATTAAGAGTGAGCTGATTAAGTTGCCCGATCACCACAAAGAAAAACATCAATGGCGGTATTGGTACGCGCGCAGTTTGATTGAAACGAATGAGGCGTTTGAAGGGCGTCGTGTCATGGCTGAGTTAGCCAAAACTCGACATTATTATGGGTTCTTGGCAGCGAGTCAGTTGAATCAGCCCATTAGCTTGCAGAATAAGCCATTGACGATTTCTGACGAAGAGCGGAAATTAGTGGAGAACACTCTTACAGGTCAACGAGCCTTTGAGTTGTTCGCTCTCAACAGAACCCACCATGCCCGACAAGAATGGAACTATTGGATGACGACATTGTCCGTTCGAGAACGTTTAGTAGCGGCTAAGTTAGCTAACGAGCAAGGTTGGTATGACCGAGCGATATTTGGATTGTCTCAGGTAGGGTACTTAGATGATGTAGATCTACGTTTCCCACTGGCTTACCAAGAAGAAATCACTAAGCACGCTAAAAAATATGATATTAACCCCGCTTGGGCGTTTGCAATATCACGCCGCGAAAGTTCATTTATGGCTGATGCACATTCATCTGCTGGCGCAAAAGGTTTGATGCAAGTCATGCCCGGAACGGCCAAAACTCTTACAAACAGGCGTATCACCAATAAGTATTTGACCAATGAAGCAAATAATATCAACCTTGGTACTAAGTATTTGAGTAAGTTATGGCAACGCCACGACGGAAACCTAATATTGGCAACGGCTGCTTATAACGCGGGGCCACATCGAGTGAAGCAATGGTTAAAGTCGCTCGACAAGAATGAACGTTTACCTGCTGATATTTGGATAGAGACAATTCCATTTAGGGAAACCCGTGACTATGTGAAAAGCGTAATGGCTTATCAACAGATTTACCTTTACAAGGTTGGGCAAGAGGCGAGCTTATTCGATGAGCTAATTTCACTCGATATCTCAAGTTTGTAATCACTGACGTACAGTGGGTGGAAATTCACATATATCAATGATGTGGTATCAAAAATACCTTGTGATAAACTAACGGCAATATAACCAATTGGTATAAAAGGGTCTAGTTCAACGGGCTCTTAATTTTACGATTATCGAGAAGGCTGAGCATGACCAAACTTTCAACACTTTATCCTGCCCACATCGCAGAGTTACAAACTCGTGCCAGAAATGCACTGCATCGTGAGAATTTAGAAGGCATTGTCATCCATTCTGGCCAAGAGCTAAAAGTGTTTTTGGATGATACGAGTTATCCATTTAAGGTGAATCCTCATTTCAAACATTGGTTGCCGTTAGTCGATGTGCCAAATTCTTGGTTGATTATCACGGCCAATGCCAAACCAACGTTGATTTACTATCAGCCTGTTGATTTTTGGCATAAAGTTGTTGAACTGGAAGAGAGTTATTGGAGTGAATTTTTCGACATAAAGTTGCTATCCAAAGCTGCTGAAGTAGACAAAATTTTACCTTACGACAAAGCAAACTACGCCTATATTGGTGAACACTTAGAAGTGGCTAAGGCTTTGGGTTTTGAACAACTGAACCCAGAACCATTGCTCAACTATCTGCATTTTCATCGTGCCTATAAAACAGCTTATGAACAAGAGTGTATGCGATTGTCTAATGCTCGTGCTGTTAAAGGTCACAAAGCTGCCAAAGCAGCATTCTTAGCAGGTGAAACTGAGTACAACATTCAGCAGGCTTACTTAGCGGCTACTGAGCATGTTGAAAGCGAGACGCCTTATGGCAATATTGTTGCGTTAAACGAAAATGCGGCAATTCTTCATTACACTGCGCTAGAGCGCAACGCGCCACAAGTTCACCGTTCTTTTTTGATCGATGCTGGCGCAAATTTTCATGGTTATGCCTCGGACATCACTCGAACGTACGCGTTTAAACGTGACAAATTTGCAGAACTTATCCAACGTATGGACACCTTAATGCTTAAAGCCGTTGACGGGTTACAGCCAGGAAAAAGTTATGTCGATTTACACATAGCGACGTTTGCTGATATTGCTAATGTATTGAAAGAATTTGATTTTATTAACGTTTCTCCTGATGTTGCGATAGAAGCGGGTATTGTTGGGGCATTCTTCCCGCATGGTCTTGGACATCATTTAGGGTTGCAAACTCATGATGTTGGTGGCTTCATGGCTGATGAGCGTGGAACTCACATTAATACCCCGCAAAAGCATCCCTTCTTACGAACATCACGCATTGTCGAGACCAATCAAGTCTTTACGATTGAACCAGGGCTTTATTTCATCGACTCATTGTTAGCGGATGTTAAAGGTTCTAAAAACAGCGATATGATCAATTGGCAAAATGTTGATGAAATGCGTCCTTATGGTGGGATTCGCATAGAAGACAATATTATCGTTCATCAGTCTCACAACGAAAATATGACACGTGATTTGTTGTTGGATTAATCATAGGTGAAACAACAATATTTGGTTGCCGATACTAGGGTAGTCGATGAAACGATTGTTAATAAGAGTCGATTCATTTGCTACCTTGCGCCGTGTCAATCGAGCGAAGCAGCTAAGGCGCATCTAGAAGAAGTGCGTCAGTTGCATCCCAATGCCAGTCACCATTGCTACGCCTTCATTAGCTCATTTCCTGAAGATAGCCAAAGCTACGGATTTTCAGATGATGGCGAACCAACGGGTACTGCAGGGCGTCCTATGCTTGCGGTATTACAAGGGAGTGGCATAGGCGAAATAAGCGCGATTGTCGTTAGATACTTCGGTGGTACCAAATTAGGTACAGGTGGCTTGCAGCGAGCATACGGTGGTAGCGTAAGAGAAGCCCTCACTAAAATGAATACGCGGGTTAAAGTGCCTATGGCGAATCGAAAGGTTTTGTGCCAGTATGCGCAAGTAAACGATATATTAAGACTTGTTGAACAGTTTGAAGGTAAAGTGCTTTCACAAGCGTTTCAGACTGACGTAGAACTGTGTATTGCTATTCCAATTGTCCAAGTAGAACATTTTGCTGATGCACTGACAACATTGTCAGCCGGACAACTGGCGCTACAAGAACTCAACTAATAACTAAAGTAGATAACGTGCAATTTAATAACATCATTCGAATACTAGGGCTATTGGTCACATTGCTGAGTGTCACCATGATACCGCCTGCGTTTGTTTCGCTGATATATCGAGATGGTGGTGGTGTTTCCTTTCTATTATCTTTTGTTTTGTGTTTATTTGCCGGCATTCTCGCTTGGTATCCCAATAGAAATCAAAAACAGGAATTGCGAGCCCGAGAAGGGTTTCTTATCGTGGTACTTTTTTGGACGGTTCTTGCAAGTTTCTCTGCCATTCCTTTGCTTCTCTTAGAAAATCCAGCGTTAAGTGTCACAGATGCCTTTTTTGAATCATTTTCTGGGCTCACCACAACGGGGGCGACCATATTGACTAAAATCGACGGTCTTCCACATGCCGTACTTTGGTATCGCCAACAATTACAGTGGTTGGGTGGCATGGGGATTATTGTCTTGGCCGTAGCTGTGTTGCCTATGCTCGGGATCGGTGGGATGCAGCTCTACCGGGCTGAAACGCCGGGCCCAGTGAAAGATTCAAAGATGACCCCCCGGATTGCCGATACAGCCAAACACCTGTGGTATATTTATTTAGCGCTTACCGTTGCCTGTTCGTTAAGTTATTGGGCGGCGGGAATGACATTTTTCGACGCTGTTTGCCACGCATTTTCAACTATTGCTATTGGTGGATTTTCTACGCATGACGCGAGTATAGGCGCGTTCAATAGCCCCTTAATTAATTTTATTTGTGTCTTCTTCCTATTGGTAGCTGGCGTAAACTTCGCACTTCATTTTGCTGTGGTGCATAGTCGTTCGCTTCGCGCCTATTTCTTTGATCCTGAATTCAAGGTGTTCATTGGTATTCAATTCGCACTTACGCTAGTTTGTTTTTTAGTATTGCTTGTTCACGGTACTTATCAAAATGGCTTTGAAGCATTTGACCAAGCGTTGTTTCAGTCGGTTTCTATCAGTACAACGGCAGGTTTTGCCACCACTTCTTTTGCTGACTGGCCTACATTGCTCCCATTACTGCTAATATTTTCTAGTTTCATTGGGGGGTGTGCAGGGAGTACTGGCGGTGGTATGAAAGTAATTCGTGTCTTACTGCTCTATTTACAAGGGATTAGAGAGCTTAATAAGCTAGTGCATCCTAAGGCTATTTTCTCTATTAAGCTAGGTAAAAAAGCGCTGCCTAATCGTGTTGTTGAAGCGATTTGGGGATTTTTCTCAGCTTACGCTGCAGTCTTTGTATTATGTATGTTACTGCTGTTGGCGGCGGGTGTAGACGATATCACGGCATTTACTGCGGTCGCTGCATGTTTGAATAATTTGGGGCCAGGGCTAGGAGAGGTCGCCGCAAATTTTTCTAGTTTAGGGGATTTCAGCAAATGGGTCTTGATAGTAGCTATGTTATTTGGACGTCTTGAAATATTTACCTTACTCGTATTATTTACGCCAGCATTCTGGCGCTCATAATAGCTATTTAGGTAACTTACGATTCAATACTAAACCGTAAAAGACTCTAGTAGAATTGCAGTGGATCAACATAAAACAGCTTTTCTACGTCTGAAATGTATTTCTTGTTTACTAAGAATAGAATGACGTGATCTTCTGCTTCAATTACTGTATCTGAGTGAGCAATTACGACTTCTTCGTTGCGTACAATAGCACCTATAGTAGTGCCCGGCGGCAACTTAATTTCGGTAATCATTCTGCCAACAACTTTGGAAGACTGCTTAGTTCCTTTAGCAACGATTTCAATCGCTTCAGCGGCACCACCACGTAAACTATAGACATTGTCAATGCTACCACGCCTTACGTGGGTTAAAAGTGCTGAAATTGTCGCATGTTGTGGCGAAACAGCGATGTCGATATTACTGCCATGAACCAAATCGATATAGGCACTGCGCTGGATTAACACCATTGCTTTACGAACACCTAATCGTTTAGCTAGTAGCGATGACATGATATTCGCTTCATCATCATTCGTTACTGCAATGAACACATCAAATTGGTCTATGTGTTCTTCAGTAAGTAACTCCTGATCAGATGAATCACCCACAAATACTAATGTATCGTTGAGTTCAGAGGCCAAGTAAGCTGCACGCTTTGGTGAATGCTCGACGAGCTTAACCTGATGGTTTTTTTCTAGGAGCTTTGCTAACCCAGCACCAATATTACCACCGCCGGCAATCATTATGCGTTTGTAGGCTGGTTCTAACTTCTGTAATTCGTTCATTACCGCACGAATATGAATGGTTGCGGCAATGAAAAACACTTCGTCATCAGCTTCTATGACCGTTGTGCCAAGCGGGCGGATAGGCTTACCGTTACGATAGATAGCGGCAACTCGAGTATCTACATTGGGAATATGCTCACGTAGCGTCGATAAAGCGTGTCCTACAAGCAAGCCACCGTAGTATGCCTTAACCGCTACTAGACTTACCTTACCACCAGCAAACTCTAATACTTGTAATGCGCCCGGATAATCGATTAAACGTGCAATGTCACGGGTAACCAGTTGTTCAGGAGCGATAACATGATCAACAGGAATATTCTTATTTTGGAATAATTCCTGTTGATATTTCAATATTTTAGCGGAGCGAATACGTGCAATTTTAGTTGCGGTATTAAACAGTGAGTAGCAAATCTGGCAGGCGATCATGTTGGTTGAGTCGTCACTGGTTACCGCAATAACTAACTCAGCGTCTTCAGCGCCTGCTTGTTTGAGTACATCTGGGTGCGAACCGTGACCAACAACAACTTGCAAGTCCATTTTGTCTTGCAGTTCTCTTAAGGTTTCGCTGTTAGTATCTATTAGGGTGATTTCGTTGTTTTCACCTACTAGGTTTTCAGCAAGTGTACCACCCACTTGTCCAGCGCCTATTATGACTATTTTCATCGCTCTGTTTTAGTTTTTCTTTGTGAGTTTCGCATAGTAAAAACCATCCATAGAATGGTCACCCGGTAATATCTGCCAACCAATATCCTCGCTTTTATCGGTAATTGCAACATGAACGGCATCTGGTTGCTCGTCAAGAAACGCTTTGATTTGCTGAACATTTTCTTCAGGTAGAATACTGCAGGTAGCGTAAACCAAAGTTCCACCTGGTTTGAGTAACGCCCAAATAGCGCGGAGAATTTTTGCTTGCAATGTAGTGAGCTCGTTAATATCGCTCGCTTTGCGGAGCCATTTGATGTCTGGGTGACGTCGAATTACACCTGTCCCAGAGCAGGGCGCATCTAACAATATGCGATCAAATTTGTCCCCGTCCCACCATGATTCTGGTTTGGCAGCGTCTGCGGCAATCACTTTTGCATTTAATCCTAAGCGAGCAAGATTTTCTTGAACACGTGCTAGGCGGTCTGGCTCAACATCAATAGCGGTCATAGAGGCTAAATTAGGTTGGCTTTCCATAATGTGGCAGGTTTTTCCTCCAGGGGCCGCACAACAATCTAATACTTTGTCGTTCGCTTGGGTATCGAGTAATTTTGCAGCTTGTTGCGCTGCGCCGTCTTGAATTGACACCCATCCTTGTTCAAATTTGGGAAGAGTACCAACATCTACAGGATGCGTTAACTTTACCGCTTGGCTAATCGGATCTATATAGTCGAAGCCAATTTCAGCCTGTTCTAGCAGTTTAATATAATCATCAACTGCTGATTTTTGTTGGTTTACGCGCAGCCACATTGGCGGTTTTTCTTGATTTTGCAGCAAGATAGACGACCACTGCTGAGGATATCCCTCTTGAACTTTCTTTATGAACCAACCGGGGTGATTATATTGAACAGGTTCAGAGAGAGTCTGTGCATCAGTTGTGTCGGTATTTTGTTGGCTACGTTGGAAATTACGCAGAATGCCATTCACCATACCTTTCAAATGAGGACTTTTTAACGCGACTACACCGTTGACTGTTTCACTAAGCGCGGCGTGATCAGGAATGCGGGTATATTTAAGTTGGTAAACACCTACTAACATTAGAAAGTGCACAACCCGTTGTTTTCCTTTAAGCGGTTTCTTCACTAAAGGTCGAATGCTGTGCTCTAATTCAGGCAAGAATCGCAATACGCCATAACAAAGCTCTTGCAATAACCCTTTGTCTTTGCCTTCAGCCCGTGATTGCGCTTGAGGCAATTCGTCAGACAGGCTGCGACCATTATCTACGACTTGAAATACACATTTTGCAGCTAAAGCGCGGATGTTCTTAGCCATATTAATCAGTAAAACCTTTAACTGATTGGCCAACTGTGAACCACTGTGCACGAGCGTTTAGAATATCTTGCGCAGGAAGTGCTTTTTTGCCTGGCAGTTGTAATGATTGCAAACACAGCGCTTGATCACCAGTTGCGATAGTAATGCCAGCCTTATTGGCCTCAATAATCGTCCCTGGTGTAGCATCGCTATTATGTTCGACAACTTGTGCCTGCCAAATGCGAATTCGGTGCGTTTGTGCTTTTTCATCGGTAAACGAAAACTGCGCTACGGGCCAAGGTATGTAGGCACGTATTTTCTGGTCTAACTGCTTTGCTGGCAATGACCAATCAAGTTCTGCTTCCGCTTTGTCCAGTTTAGCTGCGTAGGTTGCGAGCGAATTGTCTTGAGGCTCACGAGTGTAGTCACCCGTCGACATTTGAGCCAAGGTTTTTAATAACGCCTTAGGGCCTAGCTCTGCTAACTTTTCATAGATACTCGCACTGGTGTCGTTTGCTTCGATAGGGCACGAAGTTTTTAAGATCATGTCACCAGTATCAAGGCCTTTGTCCATTTGCATAATAGTCACGCCAGTTTCTTTGTCACCTCTTTCAACCGCTCGTTGAATCGGTGCCGCACCACGCCACTCTGGGAGTAATGAGCCATGAACGTTTATGCAGCCCAACCTTGGTGCTTGTAAGATAACTTCGGGTAACAATAAACCATAGGCAACCACGACCATCACGTCGGCGCCTAAACTGGCTAGTTGCTGTTGATCAGCTTGTTCCTTGAAGTTGATGGGCTGATGCACAGGAATATTGTGCTCAAGCGCAAGAGATTTTGTGGCACAAGGTGTAAGTTTTTTTCCTCTGCCAGCAGGTTTATCCGGCGGACAGTAGGCGGCAACCACTTGATGTTCTGAATGGATAAGTGCCAATAAGTGTTGAGCGGCAAAATCAGGCGTGCCAGCAAAAATTATTTTTAACGGTTTAGACATGAAAGTTTTTTAGCCAATAAATTATGCGCGTGCTTTTTCTAAGCGAGCTTCTTTTTCTAGTTTTGTTTGAATACGTTTGCGTTTTAACGGTGATAAATAATCCACAAACAATATGCCATTAAGGTGATCGAGTTCATGCTGAATGCAAATACCAAGAAGTTCATCACCTTCTAACTCATAAAATTCACCGAGCTCGTTTTGTGCACGAATTTTGACGTTAACAGCACGGTCAACCTTCGCATAACAGCCTGGTACTGATAAACAACCTTCCTCGTTAATAACGGTTTGTGGGCTTTTTTCAATAATTTCAGGGTTAATTAAAACGTATGATTGTTCTTTGCCTTCGGAAACGTCGATAACAACAATACGTTTATGAATGTTAACTTGCGTTGCAGCAAGGCCGACGCCATTTTCTGCGTACATAGTGTCAAACATGTCGCTAACGATTTTTCGAATGTCATCATTCACTTCATCAACGGGTTGTGCTTTTGTTCTCAGTCGTTCATCTGGAAATCGTAATACAGGTAATATAGCCATAATTTTCTAAAAGAATTCGCGAAATCTCGCATACAGTGTTATGTTTCAATTTTAGCCATTAAATAAAATTAATCATAGTGGTTTAAGTCAAATGGGTTAAGAATAGGCTGGTGAGTATGCTAAAAATTATAAATTTATCGCTGATTTTCTTGTTACTGCCGTTTATTTCAGCAGCCGAGAAAATTACATTAGCGCCTGATGCACCTTCGTCGTATGTAGTTAAGAAAGGGGACACCCTTTGGGATATATCGGCGGTGTTTTTAAAGCAGCCATGGTTATGGCCGAAAATCTGGCGGTTAAATCCTGATATTGAAAATCCACATTTGATCTATCCTGGAGATGAATTACGGCTTGTTTATGACGAAGCAGGTCAACCCATGCTAGTAAAAGGTAAGCCAACACTAAAATGGTCGCCTAAAGTACGTACTCAGCGAAAAGAGTTGTCGCCAATTGAAACCATCTCACTTGAGACAATTGCGCCATACCTTAAATACGACACTGTTTTATCACCAGAAGAAGTCAATGAATTGCCTTATATCCTTGGAAATGATGAAGGGTATAAATCAGGTATGGATCATTTTAAGTTATATATTCACGGTGATCTAAAGGTTGGCCAATCGTATGCATTTTATGAAAAGGCTGACGCAATACTCGATCCTGAAAGTCAGGAGGTTATTGGCTACTACGCGCATATGGTAGGAACTGGTAAAGCGATTCGAACAGGCAATATTGCCGAAAAAGTGCCTGCTACTTTGGTCAGTCAAGGTGCAATGAGAGAGATTCGTTCGGGCAATCTTGTTAAAGAAGTTAACGAAAGTCAGCTGTTACCTGCATTCTTCACAATGCAACCAGCGGCTGAAGCCATTGAAGGCGAAATCATTAAAGCAGTTTCTGATGCGCGAGAATTTGGCAAGCTCGAAGTGGTATTGATTAACCGCGGCAGTGAAGATGGCGTGATGCAGGGGGATATTTTATCGGTTGAACGAGAAAGCCCAGGTGTCGTAGAAACTAGTGATGGCCCTGTGTATACGGCAGATGCATCTAGATGGAATCGCATGGCAACAGAGTCTAATTCTGACTACCAAATGCCGAGTGAAGCAATAGGAAAAATGATGGTTTTCCAAGTGTACAACAAAATGAGTAAAGCACTGGTTCTTCACTCCGAAAAACCATTACGTCTTGAGGATATTGTAAAATCACCCAATTAACATGGAGGATACTTAGTGCCAAAAGGAACTGGCAATTACACGCAAAATGAAGATTCAGACGTTAAATATTGGTTAGTGCTAAAATTTCTTCCACGCCTTTCAGTGCGGAAGAAGTTAGCGCTGGTCGATAAGTTTGGATTACGTCAACTATTCCACGCGCCACCAACACAACACGACAGCGGATTATCATTGGCGCAGCATAACTACTTACTATCGCCCGATTGGAACAGAGCTGAAATGGTGCTAACTCAGACTAAAGCTTGTGGGGGAGAAGTTATTGGGTATTCCTGTCGTCATTATCCACGCTTGCTCAAAGAGATATTTGATCCGCCATTGATTTTGTTTGCTAAAGGGCGGCTTGAGCTACTCAATCAGCCTCAACTGGCCGTAATTGGCAGCCGAAATGTCAGCTATTATGGCAAGGATACCGCCTTTCGTTTTGCTAAGGAACTTGCTCGCATTTCGTTGGTGATTACCAGTGGTTTAGCGATCGGCGTAGATGCTAGTGCGCACCAAGGTGCTTTAGCTGAAACTGGTGCAACGATAGCGGTTATTGCTACTGGGATTGATGTGGTGTATCCAGCTAGACATAAACCACTAGCAGCGAAAATTCTGGACAAAGGTGGGCTGATTGTGAGCGAGTTTATGCCAGAAACACCTGCAAGAGCTGGGCATTTTCCTAAACGAAATCGATTGATTAGTGGCATGTCGCAAGGGGTGTTAGTTGTTGAAGCCGCTATGAAAAGTGGTTCGTTGATAACCGCCAAATGTGCCTTAGAGCATAATCGTGATGTGTATGCAGTTCCTGGTGTCATTCAAAACCCGAATGCACAAGGCTGTCATTGGTTAATTAAACAAGGCGCTAAACTTGTTGACGATCCCGCCGATATTGAAGAAGAGTTAGCAGTAAACACAATTGATGGTCTACACTTAAATAAAGATCAACAAAAACAAGAGGATCATAAAAAAAGCAATAATAAAGGGTTGTGCAATGATCCATTGTTAGCTAGTGTGGGTTATGAAATCACTCCCGTAGACAAAGTGGTTTCTCGGAGCAAACTACCCATAGATGTAGTGTTAACCCGATTAACGATGCTTGAGCTCAGAGGTCTGGTATCTGCGGTACCAGGTGGCTACCTTAAATTGAATAGGGGCTAGTTATGTTTGATATCTTGATGTACCTTTTTGAAAACTATATTCACAGCGAAGCCGAAGTCATGGTTGACCATGATATTCTTACTGATGAATTAACCCGCGCCGGATTTCACCAAGACGAAATATACAAAGCACTGACTTGGTTAGAAAAATTAGCAGCACTGCAAGACACAGACGCTTACCCATACCTAACACGCGTAGGAAATAGCTCGTTCCGTATTTATACGCAAGATGAAATGCAGTTATTGGATCTAGAGTGTCGTGGTTTCTTGATGTTTTTAGAGCATGTTAATGTACTGGACTTTACTACACGTGAACTTGTTATTGACCGAGTGATGGAACTTGACACCAAAACGTTTACCATTGAAGACCTTAAATGGGTCGTACTTATGGTGTTATTCAATGTACCTGGAAAAGAAAGCGCCTATTCACAAATGGAAGACTTAATATTTGATGAGCAAGAAGGGCCGCTTCATTAATCTATTAAATTCATACTAGCAAAGAGCAGGCTTGAGTCCTGCTCTTTTTAGTTTGGGTACCAGATAAGGAAAAATTAGTCTATTGTTGACCAGACGAGTTATGGCATAATACCCGTCATTATCACTTGGTAAATTATATTATGTCTAAGTCAGACGATTCCTTGTTTAGTCGCCATGAACATGCGCTGGAAAAAGCCTATGAGGTGTGTCCTGAGTGTGGTAGTGAACTGCATATAAAAAACAGCAAATCAGGTGCATTTCTTGGTTGTTCGTCTTACCCAAATTGTCAATATACTCGCCCCGTTGTAGAGCATGAGAAAGTAGAAGATCGTATTTTATCTGGTAGTGAATGTCCACAATGTGGCAATGAGCTGGCGGTAAAGCAAGGGCGATATGGCATGTTTATCGGGTGCAGTAATTTCCCCGATTGTCACTATATTGAGCATGAGCATAACGAACAGGCAGCAGCGGTCGATTGCCCAAGCTGCAGCAAAGGTAGTTTACAGAGTAAAACGAGTCGATATGGCAAAACGTTTTATAGTTGTGATCGTTACCCTAAATGTAAGTACATCGTCAATTATGAACCTGTGGCAGGCGAATGTGAAAGATGCCACTATCCGTTGCTAGTTAAACGCAATATGGCGGCAGGCGAGAAGCTACAATGTGCTCAAAAGAAATGTGGGCACTTTCAATCATAAAGGACACTTTACAGTGCCCTTTGTGGTTATCGCATATTCTTTACGTTATATCTTGTTAATATACGCTTTTATATCCGAAAAAGTCTCATCATCAGGTAGTGCCTCAGCCACTAACTCAAGCGATTGTTTCAACTGCGCTGATGTAGCTGCCGATACATTGATGTGACCCATCTTTCTGCCAGCTCGCTTTTCTTTTCCGTACCAATGAATGGCAACACCTGGAATAGAGAACAGCGAAGTTGGTAGCGTATCTTCACCTAAGATGTTAATCATCGCTGTAGGGCGAATTAGCGCTGTACTGCCGATAGGTAAACCACACACAGCGCGCACATGGTTCTCAAACTGACACGTTTCTGCACCTTGCTGTGTCCAGTGGCCGGAATTGTGCACGCGAGGCGCAATTTCGTTAACAAGTAATTGATCGCCAACTTGAAAAAACTCTATCGCTAACACACCAACGTACTCTAATTGTCTTGCTACACGATCAAATATATCTGCGGCTTGCGCTTGCAATGCTTTTTCGTTTACTAAGGCAGTAGAAACACTCAATACACCATTTGTGTGATGATTCTCTGCTAGCGGATAAACTTGCGTGTTGCCCGATTGATCACGAACACCAACCAATGATACTTCGCGGTCAAACGGTACCATTTGTTCTGCAATAATGCCTTGTTTTTTCTTGGGATCAGCTGCTAATAGAAATGTGCTAATGTCTTGCCATGTTGCATTGGCGTCTGCTTGAGATTTCAAGCGCCATTGCCCTTTGCCATCGTAGCCTTCTAGTGCACTCTTGAAAATAATAGGCAAAGATAACGATTCAAGTGCTTGTCGGAAATCATTTTCCAAAGCAATAATGGCGTGCTTAGCGTTTGCTGCGCCACAGGCTTCAAGCTGTTGTTTTTCTAGTCGGCGGTCGCCGCCTGTTTTAATTGCCTGACTCGACGGGTATAGCTTTCCAGATTGCTCGCAAAGGGCAAGCACATCATGATTAATATGTTCAAATTCGGCAGTGATGGCATCAGCGAAGGAAATACCGTCAGTCAATGCACCAAATGTTACCGTTGGTCGCAATGGGTCGACTACTTGGTTGGAGCCAACATCATATGCGCGAATCTCGATGTTTAGTGGCTTAGCGGCAAGTGCCATCATACGTGCTAATTGTCCAGCACCAAGGACTAATAGATTCATGTGTATAACCTATGCTTCAGGATTTGGGTTACTGAGAATCGATTCCGTTTGATTAGTTCTAAAATCTTCGATGGCTTTTTGTACGTCCGCATCATATGTGCCAATGATTTGTGCGGCAAGTAGTCCTGCGTTTGCAGCGCCGGCAGTGCCAATTGCTAATGTACCTACAGCGATGCCCTTTGGCATTTGAACAATAGATAGTAAAGAGTCTTGTCCACTTAACGCTTTGCTTTGTACAGGAACACCCAATACAGGCAAGCTTGTATAAGCAGCAGTCATTCCAGGTAAATGCGCTGCACCACCAGCACCGGCTATGATCACTTTGATACCACGTTCTTTTGCACTTTCAGCGTATTCAGCAAGCAAGTGTGGTGTACGATGCGCAGAAACGACTTTTGTTTCATATGGAACATTTAAAAGTTTCAACATATCTGCTGCATGTTGCATAGTTGGCCAATCTGATTTTGACCCCATGATAATACCCACTGTCATGATATAACGCCTTTTTCCTAAGAAATTAAAAAAACGCTCCTAAGTTGGAGCATAGAGTTAATCGCTTATTATAACTGTCTTTATGTCATTTCGGAATGCGGCTAAGTAAAATCTGTTGTCTTATTGTGCAGAAATTGGCTGATTTATCGTGCCATAAGCGAAAGGATGTACAGAAATCAGTGAAAGCGCGTATAATCGCGGCAATTATTTTTAAAGGTGAAAACTTAATGCAGACTGCAATAGATGTATTCCACGGTGGTGGCGTAATTGCTTATCCGACAGAAGCTGTTTTCGGCTTGGGTTGTGATCCTGATAATGATGAAGCAGTACAAAAATTGCTGGCACTAAAGCAAAGACCTGTTGAAAAGGGGTTAATTCTGCTTGCTGCGAATTATTCTCAGTTGCTGCCGTACATAGATGACACACAGATCCCTCAAGATAAACGATATGCCGTATTGTCACGATGGCCAGATGGGATCACGCAGGTGATGCCAAAAAATCGTCATATTTCTCCTTTATTATCGGGTCAGTTTGACACGATAGCGGTTAGGGTGACTAGCCAACCTGATGTAGTCGCTTTGTGTAATGCAGTGAATAAGCCCATTGTTTCAACGAGTGCTAATTTAACAGGAAAGGAACCTGCGCGGACATGGCAGGAACTAGATCCAGCATTAACTGCGCAAATTGATTATGTAGTGAAAGGAGAAACACTTGGTTTCAAACAGCCATCAACAATCATCGACGCGCTAACAGGAGAAACATTTCGCTCATGAGCCATGAAAAAATTGATCAAGTTATAGAGTTTCTAAAATCACTACAAAACGATATTTGTAGTGCGTTAGAGCGTGAAGATGGCAAAGGAAAGTTTGTTGAAGATAGCTGGCAACGTGCCGAAGGAGGCGGTGGGCTGACTCGTGTCCTCACAGATGGTGCTGTTATAGAGCAAGGTGGTGTTAATTTTTCATTGGTTTCTGGTGACAAACTACCACCGTCTGCCACGGCGCATCGACCAGAATTAGCCGGTCGTACTTGGAAAGCTTGTGGTGTTTCTTTAGTTATTCATCCACACAACCCATTTATTCCAACGTCTCACGCGAATGTTCGCTTTTTTATTGCGGAAAAACCGGGTGAAGAGCCTGTTTGGTGGTTTGGTGGAGGCTTTGACCTTACGCCATTTTATCCGAATGATGAAGATATTAAACATTGGCACCAAACAGCGCACGATTTATGTCAGCCGTTTGGTGAAAACGTTTATGCCGAACATAAGAAGTGGTGCGATGACTACTTTTATTTGAAACATCGTCAGGAAACACGTGGTGTGGGCGGATTGTTTTTTGATGATCTAAATCAGTGGGACTTTGAAACTTGTTTTGACTACATCAAGGCTGTTGGCCGTGGTTTCATCGATGCCTATTTGCCAATAATGCAGGCGAGAAAATCTAATGAGTACAGCGAGAAGCACCGACAATTTCAATTGTATCGTCGAGGGCGTTATGTCGAATTCAATTTAGTGTTCGACCGTGGCACCTTGTTTGGGTTGCAGTCTGGGGGCCGTACAGAGTCTATATTAATGTCTATGCCACCACTGGCACGTTGGGAATATAACTATCAACCTGAAGAAGACAGTGAAGAAGCGAAACTCACCGCATTTTTGACGCCACGAGATTGGCTTTAACATTCATTAGAAGCAAGGCAAGTTATGACAAAAAAAAATGTTCATGGACATATTGCTCGGCTAGGTCCTGCCACCAAACATAGTTGGCTTGGCTTAAAGGCGGCATACCGTTACGAAATAGCATTCCGACAAGAAGTATTTCTTTTTATTTTGTTAACACCTGTCGCCGCGATGATTGCTAACGGTTTTGTGGAGTTTGCACTATTGGTGTCTGCTATTGTGGGCATTATGATTGCGGAGCTGCTAAATTCTGCGGTCGAAGCAGTGGTTGATCGTGTAGGTACAGAGCATCACGAGCTAAGCGGCAGAGCAAAAGATTTAGGATCAGCCGCTGTCTTTGTGGCAATTTGCTATTTTGTGCTGATATGGGTGTATAAGTTGTACACAATGATTTAAACACGTGGGTAAATTTATTTACTTTTTACCATAGATGACCGCTTTATTGCCCTAGGTCAAGAAAGTCCTGTTTTTGAAGGCTTAGAATGCGAGCAATTTCACATTGTTCACAATTTAAGGGAAAGCCCTCATGAAAAAAACACTACTGGCTTTGGCGGTCTTAACTTCAATATCTGTATCTTCTCACGCTGTCGAATATCAGGCAGGGGACATCGTAGTACGTGGCGGTGCCACACTTGTAAACCCTGACAGCAATAAAGCTAACGTGGCATTGAATGGCGATGATTCTGCGGGTTTGCAGATATCAGTAGATGATAACACGCAGCTAGGTTTGAATGGCCTTTACTTTTTCGACCAGAATTGGGCTGTAGAGCTTCTAGCGGCAACGCCATTTACACACGATATTACTGTACATGATAAAAATGCAGTATTAGGTGTCGACGGTGCAAAACTTGCCGAGGTGACGCATTTGCCACCTACAGTAAGCGCGATTTACTATTTCGATGTCCATAGCAATTTCAAGTCATATGTCGGGGTAGGGATCAACTACACGGTTTTTTTTGAAGAAGAATTTGAGGCAGCGCCAAAGAGCTTAGGATTTAACGATTTATCGCTAGACAGTTCTTTTGGTTTAGCGCTACAAGTAGGTGCAGACTACTATCTTGATGAAAACTGGCATGTTAATGCTTCTGTTAGATATATTGATATTGAAACTGATGCTTCGTTTAAGGTCGGAAGTTCAATAAACGGGAGTGCTGATGTGTCAATTGACCCAATGGTATACTCACTCATGATTGGTTATAAGTTTTAGCAAAACTATATAATCACTTGAACAAAAAGCAGCAACACCTTTGCTGCTTTTTTTGTCAAAGTAACTTAAGATGCGTGCAAGCATTTTATCAATTTGAACTCTTTCTAATGAAGCTTTGTGTTTTTGGTAATCCCATTCAACAATCACGTTCTCCAGACATACACCATCATTTTGCGCAACTTTGCGGCTTAAATGTTTCGTATGATAAATGTCTCGCACCGCTAGATGCGTTTGAGCTAACCGTTCGAGATTTTATTGCGTCGGGTGGAAAGGGAGCCAATGTCACCGTACCTTTCAAAGAAGAAGCATTGGCTTTGTGCTCTCATCTTAGTGACCGCGCAAAAGCAGCGGGGGCGGTGAATACACTCAGTATTATTGACGGTGAAATTCATGGCGATAATACTGACGGCATTGGCTTGGTGAATGATTTACTGCGTAAAGGCGTAAAATTAGAAAATGCACGTATTCTGCTGGTTGGCGCGGGTGGTGCAGCGCGAGGTGTTGTTTTGCCTATTCTGGCACAGCAGCCTCAAAGTATTACGATTATTAATCGTACTGTTGCTAAAGCAGAAGGGTTAGTGGCGCAATTTAACGATGTTCGTTTAGTTGCAGGTGGTTTGGATATGTCTGTAATTCAGCCGTTTGATGTCGTAATTAATGCGACATCTGCAAGTCTATCTGACACTGCTGTTGAATTGCCCAAAGGTGTAATAGCTAACCACACAATTTGTTATGACATGGTTTACGGTCACGAAAAAACAGCATTTATGCGTTACTGTGAACAAATAGGAGCCAATCAAACGTTCGATGGTTTAGGTATGTTAGTAGGGCAAGCGGCTGAAAGCTTTAATATTTGGACGGGTTGTATGCCAGATGTAGAAGCTACACTCGAATTTGTCCGAAAAATGCTGGTGAAGTAATCATGAATCAATCCATCCTTTTTAATGATGATCTGGCTTACGACCACACACAAAAGCTGTGGCGTTTCTCAGGATTGGTGTCTGGCCAAAGTGTCGTAATTGAAGTTACAAGTGACGTATTACCGGACAGCATTTCAACGAGTGATAAGCTAGATTGGGAATTAACCGTTGAAGATTGGTTGGCAGATAATGAAGACATACCGCCAACCATTCGATTAACACTCTAATGGTGGTTCCGCTAGATAGTCATCTTTCAATATGACGTAGTTCTCAGCGGATTGTTTCAGAAAGTTAACTTCGTCATCCCGAAGGGGCCTCGCTTCTTTCATTGGGTTGCCTACATATAGATAGCCCGAGCGCAACGTCTTATTTGGCGGTACCAGTGTTCCTGCACCTATAAACACGTCGTCTTCTACCACAGCACCATCCATAATGATGGCTCCCATGCCCACTAAGATACGATTGCCTAGCGTGCAGCCGTGCAACATACAATGATGACCTATAGTAACATCATCGCCTATGGATAGAGGAAAACCCTCGGGATTCTTGGCGGATTTACGCGTAACATGCAAAATAGTGCCATCTTGAACATTCGTTCGTTTGCCAATGGTGATTTTGTTTACATCGCCTCTCGCCGCGCACAGCGGCCAAATACTAGTGTCGTCACCTATTGTAATGTCACCAACCAGTACTGAAGTGACATCTATATAGGTACGATCACCAATTACCGGTGAATTACCCTGATAGTTTCTAATATTCAAATGTGTCATCTCTAAATTACTAAGCATTGTTAATTGAATTGATTATACGTGATCTAAGCGCAATGAAAATTCTCATACGATAAAGAAATATAAAGTGATGTTTTCGCTGGTTTAAATTGAAAAAGTTAAATTGAACGCAAAAAACACTACTTTTGTACTATAAAACGCCTATTCTTACTGGTTTGCATAAAAATAAAGCAAACAGAAAAAAAGTTTAAAATAACTGTTGACGCCTGAGAAAAAATCTCTAAAATGCGCATCCACTTCTCGGGGACAACCCAAGGGGCGGTTTTGAAGAGTTAGTTAACGCTACGGCCAAGATTAACAAGCTAACCACTTAAAAATTTAATTTAAAATTTTTTAAGAAAAAGGTTGACATCAAAACTGAGGTGCGTAGAATGCGCATCCGCTCTCAACGACAAGCAACACACTAAACGCTGAGAGAAAGCGCTAAACACGAATGCGATGTTTAGTTGGACTCGATAAGAGTCGCTCTTTAACAATTAGTTATCATGCAATTTGTGTGGGCACTCACATTAATGTTAATTGAAATAAGCAGCTTGTCTGCACATTAA